>Ga0255363_100004_pt1 | contig 261497 bp, 246 predicted proteins | sample GFST100metaG_FD_186007 | JGI IMG/M metagenome (GOLD analysis project Ga0255363, IMG submission 186007) | Peat soil microbial communities from Stordalen Mire, Sweden - G.F.S.T100 | ecosystem: Environmental > Terrestrial > Soil > Wetlands > Peat | place: Sweden: Norrbotten County, Stordalen Mire... | reverse complement strand
CACCTGATCGAGCCCGAGAAGAACTACTGGCGCAACCAACAAAAACAACCCGGACGCTGGCCAAACCCCCCACAAAAGTGAGACCTATGTCTCGGGACATGTGAGACACATGACCCGAGACATCACACAAAGTGGAGCTGAGGGGGTTCGAACCCCTGACCTCCGCCATGCCATGGCGGCGCTCTCCCAGCTGAGCTACAGCCCCATTGAACGTGAAGTCCTCTGCAAGGGTAATGCATCGGCGCTGGTGATTGCGTGGCGGCGTGAGGCGCAGCTGGAGTGTGGATTGGCCTGGTCCCGGGTCAGCGCAGGCTGGCACGTATGTCCTGCATTCGCCGGCAGAGTCGCAGCGGGTGGCCGGAGGCCGCGATGAACCCGTGGTGGGCATAGAACCTTGCCGCCTCGTCGTCGGTGGCGTCTACGACAACGAGGCGAGCTGCGGCGACCTCGCCGGCGGCGACGGCCTTGCGGAGCGCCTCGGCCAGCAGCAGCGCGCCGAGTCCATGGCCCTGCTTGCTGCGATCGACTGCCAGCCTGGCTAGCAGGACCATCCCGATCGGGTAGGCGGCGAGGCCACGGACCAGTTTCGTCGGTGCCTCTGCCCGCAGCACCGACCCCATCGTCAAGCTGAAGCATCCGGCAACGCTGCTCTCGGCATCCTTACCGCCACTGACGAGCAGGAACGTCCTGGCGGAATCCATCTGCTGGGCGGCAAGAGCGTGGCGACGCAGCCAGGAGCCGAGCTCCTCGTTGCCCGATGCAAACTCAGACAGGTCGTGGTGGGCGCCTAGGCGCTCCAACCACAGACCGGAAAAATTCACGCCTCGGGCAGCTTGGGATGACGCTCGAACAGCGCGACCAGCTCGGGCACGGGAGCGGCCGGCGCGTCAAGCTCGAGGATGAACCGATCGAAATCCTCGTTTGCAAGTACGAGGTCCCGGTGGCGCCTGACCACCTGCTGCGCCTTTGCGGTGACGCTGTCCAGCACGAACGCGGTCACCGTGGTGTTCTCTAGGTCGGCGGCTTGGCGGATCAGCGCATCTTGCCGCGAGCTCACCCTGACCTCGACACGGCGACGCTTGCGCTCGGTTACAGCCTGGTCGCTCATGCCGTAAGCCTAGTCTGTCCGGCTGTTGTCCGGACACGCTAGCGTCGTGGGATGAACTCGGGCACGTCGAGGTCGTTGCCGGTGCTTGCTAGATAGCCGGCGTCGCGGCTCAAGCTTCCGGCGCTGCCGCCTAGCCCGGCGTGGCGTCCACCGACGCCGCTGCCGCGCTCGAGGCGCGATGACGACTCCGCCGCCGGCGAGAAGCTGCCGCCCGGTGGTGTGACGCGGTCGATCGCGCGCACGTAGGTCGAGTGGATCGTCTGGATGTCGCGCAGCAGCCGCTCGGCGTTGGCGCGCAGCGACTCGCCGAGGTCGTTGATGTCCTGGGCGACGCTGAGCCCGTCGATGCGGATCGAGTCGGCGACGTTCCGCGCCTCGTGGAGCATCACCCGCGCCTGCTCGTTCGCCTCGGCGACCAGGGTGTGGGCATCGTCGCGGGCTCGCGCGAGGATTTCCTCCGCGCGCGCGTTTGCCCGGGCGCGAACCCCGTCCGCCTCCATCCGGATCCGGTCGGCTTCCGATTGGGCTCGGGCACGTTCATCGAGGCCTGCCCGCTTCGCATCATCCTCGGCCTCGCGGGAGATTCGCGCGGCTTCCTCCTGAGCCTGTCCGCTGACCCGCTCGGCGCCCTGGTGCGCGGCGTCGATGATCGCTGTCGCCTCCTGCTCGGCGGCAGCGATTCGCTGGCGGGCGGCGCGCTCGGCCTCATCGAGGCGTGCCCGCAGGCGCGCGTCGGCCTGAGCGCGGATCTCCTCGGCGGTCCGCTCTGCGTTCGCGATGATCTCCGAGACTTCGTGAGGTTGAGGTGCATCCGCGTCGGCCATGGCGCCGATGTTAAACACCACCGTCGCCCGGTCGTGCAAGAACGGCACCGTCCTCCGCCACCGCCTTCCCCGGCAAGGCTAGCCGGGCAAGGCGGCAGAGGGCATCAGCCTCTAATGTCCAAGGCAGCATGAGCGAAAGCACGACCGAGAAGCAATACCAGCCGACTCAGATCGAGGCGAAGTGGCAGGCGCTGTGGGAGCGCGAGCACACCTGGCAGGTCAGCAACGAGTTTGCTGACGCGGATGCGCGCGCCCGCAAGTCCTACGTGCTCGAGATGCTGCCATACCCGAGCGGCGAGCCCCACATCGGCCATCTGAAGAACTACGCACTGGGCGACGCGATCGCTCACTACCGGCGCCGCACCGGTCACCGGGTGCTGCACCCGATGGGCTACGACTCGTTCGGGCTGCCGGCCGAGAACAACGCGATCAAGACCGGTGTGCCGCCGCGCGTCGCGACCGAGAAGTCGATCGCCTCGTTCCAGCGAGCGTTCCGCTCCTGGGGTATCTCGATCGACTGGTCGCGCGAGCTGGCGACGCATAGCCCCGAGTACTACCGCTTCACGCAATGGCTGTTCCTGCGCTTCTTCGAGCGCGATCTCGCCTACCGTCAGCAGGCGGCGGTCAAGTGGTGTCCGCGGGACCAGACGGTGCTCGCCAACGAGCAGGTTGTGGACGGACGCTGCGAGCGCTGCGGTGCCGTCGTCGAGCTGCGCCAGCTCGAGCAGTGGATGTTCCGGATTACCGCCTACGCCGACCGGCTGCTGCAGGACCTCGACACGATCGACTGGCCCGAGAACGTCAAGTCGATGCAGCGCAACTGGATCGGGCGCAGCTCCGGGGCCGAGGTCACGTTCCATTGCCACGACCTTGGCACCGACTACGCCGTCTTCACGACCCGCCCCGACACGCTGTTCGGCGCGACCTTCTTCGTGATGGCACCTGAGCACCCGGACGTGCTGAGGCTGGCGGCCGGCCAGCCGAACGAGGCCGAGGTCAAGGCCTACGTCAACAGCTCGCTGACCGAGTCGGTGCAGGAGCGCGGCGCTGCTGAGAAGCCGAAGACCGGCGTGGCGCTGGGGCGGACGGTCACGAACCCGCTGACCGGTGAGGAGATCCCGATCTACGTCGCCGACTACGTGCTGATGGAGTACGGCACCGGCGCGATTATGGCGGTGCCCGCCCACGACGAGCGCGACTTCGCGTTCGCCCAGGCGCACCATTTGCCGATCCGCCCAGTCGTGGCGCCGGCTGATGGCTCCACGCCGCCTGCGGGCGAGGCCTACATCACGAAGGGCGACGACGCCGTGCTGGTGAACTCGGGCGAGCTTGACGGCCTCGCGCCGGCCGCCGCCTTCGGCAAGGTCGTGGCCAAGCTCGAGGCGCAGGGCATCGGCAAGGCGACCGTCAGCTACCGGCTGCGCGACTGGCTACTCTCGCGCCAGCGCTACTGGGGCTGCCCGATCCCGATCGTCTACTGCGAGCACTGCGGCATGGTGCCGGTGCCGGAGTCGGAGCTGCCGGTGCTGCTGCCGGAGATCACCGACTACCAGCCGCGAGGCCGCTCGCCGCTGGCTGCCGCCGAGGACTGGGTCAACGTCAGCTGTCCGCAGTGCGGCGGCCCCGCCAAGCGCGAGACCGACACGATGGACACGTTCGTCGACTCGAGCTGGTACTACCTGCGCTATTGCAGTGCCCACGACACCGACGCCCCCTGGGACCCGGAGGTCGTCAACAACTGGATGCCGGTCGACCAGTACATCGGCGGCGTCGAGCACGCAATCCTGCACCTGCTGTACTCGCGGTTCTTCATCAAGGCGCTCTCCGACATGGGCCTGGTCGACTTCAACGAGCCGTTCCAGCACCTGTTCACGCAGGGCATGATCCTCGGCCCCGACGGCGCGAAGATGTCGAAGTCCCGCGGCAACGTGATCTCGCCGGCGCCGATCGTCGCCCAGTTCGGGGCGGATGCCGTCCGTTGCTACATCCTCTCGGTCGGTCCGCCCGACCAGGACGCCGCCTGGAACGACAACGCGATGGCCGGCATGCACCGCTTCCTCTCGCGTCTCTACAAGCTGGCCCAGGACGTTGACGAGGGCGACCGTGAGCTTGCCGCTGCCCCCGATCCGCCCACGGAGTTGGCGGGCGCGGAGCTCGCGCTGGTGCGCAAGGCGAACTGGGCGATCGAGCGCGTCACCGGCGAGTTCGGCGGACGCTTTGCCTTCCACGCCGCGATCGCCGCGGTCATCGAGCTTGTCAACGACCTCTACAAGCTGCCCGAGGATGTCCCGTCCGCAACACGGCGCTACGGGGTGCTTGTCGCCGCCTCGCTGCTGTTCCCGTTCGCGCCGCACATCTCAGCCGAGATCTACGAGCAGCTCACCGGCCAGCGGGTCTGGGAGCAGCCGTGGCTGACAGCTGATCCGGCGTTCCTGACGAGCGATACCTTCGAGCTGGTCTGCCAGATCAACGGCAAAGTTCGTGCCCGCCTGCAGGCGCCGACCGCTGCTGACCGCGATGAACTACAGCGGCTCGCGTTGGCGGAGCCCGGGATCCAGCGGCGTCTCGAAGGCCATGAGGTTGTGCGCGTGGTGGCTGTGCCGGGCAGGCTTGTGAACATCGTCGTCAAATAGCCTGAAGGCGCGATTCGCTCGTCGGAGACAGTCGGGCGGCCTGAGCGTCGACGGCCGTAGACTCGTCAACGTGCCGCCGACCTTCAAGCCTGCCTATTTGATCTACGGCGACGACCACGGTCGCATCGCCGAGCGCCGCGCCAAGCTCTGCGAGCTGGCGGAGGCGCAAAGTGGGGCGGAGGGGCTCGAGCGCTTCGAAGGCGAGTCCGGTACGCCGGAGGCGGTGGCGGCGGCGCTGAACGCGATGACGTTCGCGATGGGGCGTCGCTTCCTGGTCGTCGACGGCGTCGAGCGCTGGAAGGATAAGGAGCTGGCGCCGCTCGAGCGGGCGCTGGCGGAGCTGCCGCCCGACACCACGGTCACCTTCTTCGCCCGCGAAGAAGGGCGCTTGAAAGCCCCGAGCCGCCTGCACAAGGCCGTGCGCGCAGCCGGTGGCGACATCAGTGCCGAGGAGTCGCTGAAGCCCTGGGAGCTGCCGAAGTGGGCGGTGGCGCAAGCACGCCAGCTCGGACTGACATTGACGCCGGATGCGGCGCGGATGCTCGTCACCCACGTCGGCGAGCGCCAACAGCGCTTGCTGCGCGAGCTTGAGAAGCTGGCGCTCGAGCTCGGCCCGGGCGCTCACGTCGACGTCGGCGAGGTCGGGGCGCTGACCGCGGCCTCGGCGGAGCGCCGCGCCTGGGCGCTTGCCGATGCCCTGCTGTCCGGCAGCGCGGTGCAGGCAAGCTCCGTCTACCTGAGCCTCCACGCCCAGGGCGAGCGGCTCGGATCGCTGATCTACGCGCTCAGCAGTCGCCTACGGGAGGCGCACAGCGCCGCGGTCGCGCTTGAGCGCGGCGAGCCCCAGGCGGAAGTCCGCCGGCGCCTGCGGATGCCGCCGAAGGCCGCCGATACGCTGCTTGAGAACGTGCGCAAGCTCGGGGCGGAGCGGCTGCGGCAGGCGATCGAGGCGATCGCCGACCTCGAGCTGGCCTCGCGCGGTGGCAGTCGCGGCGCCAGCGAGGAGACGCTGGTGCTAAGGACGATCCGCGAGCTGACGCGCTGAGCGGGACGCTCGCGCCGGTCACTGCGACGTTGAGGTCGCTGAGCGGGGCTTGCCCGAGCCACGGCCAGCGGGCCGTGGCCAGTCGTCCATGGCTTAACGACAAATGGCGCCACCAAACGGTGGCGCCGCAATTCCCGGACCCGGGAGAAGTCGACCGCTACTTGCCGGCGGCGCTGCTCACGATGCGAGCGGCGCGCGCCTTCTTCCGCGCGCCGTTGTTGCGATGCAGCGCGTTGTGCTTGACGGCTTTGTCGATCGCGCTGGCGAGCTCACGGTGCTCGGTCTCGATCTTCTCGGCGTCGCCCTCGGCGACGGCCGCGTCAAGGCGGTGGAAGTAGGTCTTGATCTTGGAGGTTTGGCGGCGATTCTCTTCGTGCTCGCGGGCGGCACGGAGGATGCGCTTCTTTTGCGACTTGATGTTGGCCATTTGCGGAGCCGTACTATAGCGGGCTGTTGCCTAAACGCGCCCCCGCCAAGTCCACCTCCGCCAACACCGCGATCTTCTCGATTGCCACGATGTTGTCCCGCGTCGCCGGTCTCCTCCGGGAGATGGTCGCTGCTTACTACTTCGGCACCGGACTGGCGATCGGGGCGTTCACGTTCGCCTCGCAGATCCCGAACCTGATGTCGAACCTGTTTGCGCAGGCGGCGCTGTCGGCGGCGTTCGTGCCGGTGTTCGCGGCGCTGCTGCAGGAAGGGCGCAAGCGCGAAGCATTCCGCCTCGCCAACTCGATGTTCTGGATTGTGCTGATCGTGCTCGGCGCGATCACGGTGGTGGGCATGGTGCTCGCCGACGTGATCCTGCCGGCGCTGAGCGGTCCGAACTTCGATGGCCATCTTGCCGGCTCGTTGACGGTGATCATGTTCCCGGTGGTCCTGCTCATGGGCCTGACCGGGGTGCTGACCGGGATCTTGCAGTCCTACGACCAGTTCTCGATACCGGCGCTGGCACCGGTTGCCTGGAACATCGTGATCCTCGGGCTGCTGATCGGGCTGCACCACACCCACGGGGTCACCGCCTACGCCTGGGCGTGGGTTGCCGGGACCGTCGTCCAGCTGGTGATGGTGATCTGGGCGCTGCGCCGGATCGACTTCCGGCTCTCTTTCCACTTCGACTGGCATGACCCCAGGGTCCGACAGGTGCTGCTGCTGATGCTGCCGGTGACGATCGGCCTTGGCATCGCCAACCTCGACGCGCTGATCAACTCGACGCTGGCGGTGTTCGTTCCCCACGCCTACGGCCACGGCCCGCGCGCGGTTCAGAACGCGTTCCTGATCTACATGCTGCCGCAGGGCGTCTTCAGCGTTGCGGTGGCGACGGTGCTGTTCCCGACGCTGAGCCGGCAGGCGGCGCGCCGTTCGCCCCGTGAGATGCGCGCGACGATCGGCGCCGGGATGCGCCAGATCAACCTGCTGCTGATCCCGGCAGCCGCGGGGATGGTCGCGCTGGCGACACCGATCGTGCGGCTCGTGTTTACGCGCGGTGCGTTCACCGGTGGCCTCTCGCTGCACCTGACCGCGACGGCGCTGTTCTGGTTCGCGTTCTCGATGCCATTCGCCGGTGTCAACTTGCTGCTGACGCGGACCTTCTACGCGCTGCGACGACCGTGGCTCCCGGCCAAGTACGCGGCGATGAACATGATCGTCGACATCATCGTCAGCGTCGGCCTCTACAAGCCGCTGGGGATCACCGGCCTGGTGCTCGGCACGGCGCTGGCGAACATCGTGATGACGTGGCTGCTGCTGCGGCGGCTGAAGGTCGGCTTCAACGGCAAGCTCGAGCTCGGCAAGACGACGATGATCACAATCCGCATCCTGATCGCCTCAGTGCTGACCGCCGTCGTCGCGCGGCTCGTCTGGCGGGGGCTCGACGCCGTTGTCGGCCAGTCGACGATCGGCCAGGTCATCTCGGTCGGCGGTGCGGTGGTCGTCGCCGGCGGCTTCTACGCCTGGGCCGTGATCCGCATGCGAATCCACGAGGCCTATCAGATTGTGCGCATGATTCGCGGGCGCCTGGGCCTGACGACCGGTTAGCCTGCTGTAGCGGTGCTGACCTTCGCCTCACTGACCGGCCCCTGGCCCCGGATCGCCGTACTGGTGGCGGCGCTGCTGGCGGCTGGCGCGATCGTGATCCGTCGCGCCGACCTGCGGGCCCTGGCGACGCTGGGTGCGCTGATGCTGGCACCGCTGCTGCTGATCGTCGACGTCTGGCAGACCGACCAGCTCCACGTCTTGCACCGACATCCGCTGCTGCTCGTGGCGCTGGGCGTGGTCGGACTGGTGGCACTCGTGGCCTGCGCCTTTGCCCTGCGCCGCTGGCCCCGGGCATTGGGGCCAGCAGCGGCCGCGACGCTGCCGTTCCGGCTGCCGATCCAGGCCGGCGCGCAGACCGCGAACCTGCTGGCGCCGCTGTACTTCGTCGTTGGCGCAGCGGCGCTTTCGCAAGCTCTGCCGACGCTGCTGGCGGCGGCGCGCGGCGACCGTGCGACGGTGGCGCGCGGCTACCGCCAGCGGATCCCGTTCTACGAGTACGCGCTTGCCGGCTATGTCGTGCTTTACGCGATCCAATCGCTGTACTCCAGCGACTTCGAGAAGGCGCTGCAGAACCTCGTCTTCTTCTACATCCCGTTCGCGCTGCTGCTGACGCTGCTGCGGACGCTGCGGTGGGACCGGCAGCTGCTGGCGCAATGCGTGGCGGCCACGGTTGTGCTCGCGGTCGTCTTCGCCGCGCTCGGCTTCCTCGAGGAGCTGACGAAGACGATCTTCTGGAACCCGAAGCTGATCGCCTCCGACCAGCAGCACCGCTACTTCGAGGTCAACTCGGTCTTCTACGACCCGAACATCTTCGGCCGCTACCTCGCCCTGTCGATGGTGCTGGTCGCGGCGTTGCTGGTCTACGCGCGCAAGCCGCGTCTGCAGGCCGCCAGCCTCGTGATCTTCGCGATCCTGTGGGTGTGCCTGCTGTTCACGCTGTCACGCTCGAGCCTGGCGGCGCTGCTGATCGGTCTCGCGGTGCTGGGGGCGCTGCGCTGGCGAGCGGCGCCGGTGGTCGCGCTGGCGGCCGTGCTGGCCGTTGTCGGGCTGGTGATCGTGGTCGCCTCGCCCAAGACGTTCGGGCTGAACCAGGGCTTCAACAACGCCTCCAGCGGTCGCGCGAACCTGATCTCGGGCGGCGTCCGCCTATTCCGCGATCGGCCGCTCGCGGGCTTCGGGTCGGGCTCGTTCACCACGGAGTACCAGGGTCACTTCGTCAACGCCGCGCGAGCGGTGGCCGACTCGCACAACATCCCGGTGACCGTCGCCTCCGAGCAGGGCGTGATCGGTCTGGTCGTCTACGCCGTGGTGGTGCTGGGCGCGCTGGCAACGCTGCTGCGCGGCGCGCGCGGCACCCCGGTGCGTCGTGAGCGGTCGCGCGGCGGCCGGGCGCTTGGTGACTCGCTGCGCGGTTACCTGGCGAGCGGCGTCCACAGCGACCCCGCTCGTGTCGCGATCGCGGCGATGTTCTTTGCGCTGCTGCTACACACGATGCTGTACGCGGACTTCCTGGAGGATCCGACGACCTGGATGCTGATGGCGATCGGCAGCGCCTTGGCGCTGCAAGGCAAGGCGGCACAGGAAGTTGCCACCGCGGTCCCGGCGGCCGGTGCCGGCGTTGCCACAGCAAGCGGCGGGTGAGGATCATGAGGACGATGCGCAAGCGGTTGCTGTTCATTAAGAGCCGTACGGCCAGCTTCATCGAGCTTGACCAGCAGCTGCTCGAGGAGCGTTACGACGTCCACGTGATCCACCAGCCGGGCAAGCTCTCGGATCCACGGCGGCTGCTGCGGGAGCTGCTGGCCGCCGACGTGATCGTCGGCTGGTGGGCGTCCTGGCACACCTTTCTGCCCTTCACGCTGGCGTGGCTGCTGCGCAAGCCGTCACTGCTGATCGTCGGCGGCTTTGACACCGCCGCCGAGCCGGAGCTGCACTACGGCTACCAGCTCGGCGGCCTGCGCGCGCACCTGAGTCGCTTTACGATGCGCCGCGCGCGGGTCCTGATGACGAACTCCTACTACTCGTTGGGCGAGGTCGAGCGGAATTGCGGCATCCCGGCCGGGCGGGTGCACGTCGTCTACCACGGGGTCCCGGACGAGGCGGGCGCGGTGGACACGGCGGGCGCGGGCGCCGGCGCCCGCGCTGATTCGTCTGCCGCTGCGACGGCCCCGCCGGCGACCGCGCCCGCCACGGGTGAGGCCGCGACCGCGAAGCAGCCGCTGGCTCTGACCGTCGGCATCGTCGACCGCACGAACCTTGCGCGTAAAGGACTGCGGGCCTTCGTGCAGGCGGCGGCGCTCGCCCCGGAGACGCAGTTCGTCGTTGCGGGGAAGGTCGTCGGCGACGCCGGCCACGAGCTCGAGCAGATCGCGGGCGAGAACGTCCGGATCATCGGCTGGCTGGAGGACGACGAGCTGCAGAGCCTGTTTGCGCGTGCCGGCGTCTACGTCCAGGCGTCGCTGCACGAAGGCTTCGGCGTCGCGGTTGCGGAGGCGATGCTCCACCGTTGCGTGCCGGTCGTCACCCGGGTCGGGGCGCTCCCCGAGGTCGTTGGTGACACTGGCGTGATCGTCGAGCGCCCCGACCCGGCGCTGGTTGCCGCCGCCGTTCGCGATGCCCTCGCCGCCGCGCAGGCCTCGCCTGACGCCGGCGCCACCGCCCGCCAGCGCGTGCTCGATCGCTTCAGCGTCGATCAGCGTCGTGACGGCCTCTACACCTTGGTCGAGCTGGCCCTGCGGCGCTGAGCTGCCGGCTAGCGCGCTTTCCGCCGCTCTGCTTCAGCCGCGAAGCTTGGTGAGCAGCAGCGGATCGAGATCGGGGTAGGCCTGGAAATCGGCGTCGGTGGAGACAAGCGTCGCGTCTGCGACGCGTGCGAAGGCTGCCAGATAGCTGTCCACCCAAACCTTCGGAGACGGTGAGCTGAGCGCCGAGTACGCTCGCCAGGCCGCCGCGAGCCCGGCTGGCTCGACCGTGCGTAGCGACACCCGCAAGTCACCTAGCAGCGCGTCGACGACTGCCCAAGCTGCAAGGTTCGATAGAGGCGGATCGCCCAGCGGGGCGAACACGGCTGCGGTTGTCAGCAGCCGTAGCGTCGACTGTTGCGTCATGCGGCAGAAGCACACCTCCTGCTCGTTGGTGACTCCATCTAGCCAGCGGCTCGCCAGGGTGTGATGCGGATGCCCCGACAGCACCAAGGCCAGCCATACGTTCACATCGGGCAGGAAGCGCACTGCCGGGATCACCCGGCAAGGTCGGAGACGTCCGACTGGGCGAGGATCTCGGCAACGCGTTGCGGCGAGAGCTCATTGGTGGTGGCGTTGCGGCTGGTGCGCACAAGTGGAAGCTGCACATGGCCGCTGTCCTCCGTCGCGGTCTCAGTCGTGACGTTGAGTCCGGCGCGTAACAGGTTCGTGATCTGCTGAGTGAGCGTGCGATCACCCAGCGCGGCCCGAACGCGGATGTCCCGCATGAGCGAATCGGGAATCTCCAGCGTGGTACGCATAAAAGCAGATTAGCAGATATATGCATTTCCGCCTGAGGCGGGGGTGAGCGCTCGGCAGCGCACTCCGGCCGCCCGGCCTCACGCTTTAACCTTGGTCTCATCACGGACCAGGCGCATATCCGCAACTTCTCGATCATCGCCCACATCGACCACGGCAAGTCGACGCTGGCGGATCGCATACTCGAGCTGACCCACACGGTCGACCCGCGGCTGATGCGCGCCCAGGTGCTCGACACGATGGATCTCGAGCGCGAGCGCGGGATCACGATCAAGTCCCAGGCGGTGCGGGTCTTCTACACCTCGCAACGGGACGGCGAGACCTACCAGCTGCATCTGATCGACACCCCTGGCCACGTCGACTTCACCTACGAGGTCTCCCGCTCGCTCGCGGCCTGCGAAGGAGCGCTGCTGGTGGTCGACGCCAGTCAGGGCGTGGAGGCCCAGACAGTCGCGAACACCTACCTTGCGATCGACGCCGGGCTCGAGCTGATCCCCTGTCTGAACAAGCTCGACCTGCCCGGCGCCGAGCCGGAGCGGGTGGCGGCGGAGATCTCCGATCTGCTGGGGGAGCCGGCCGACGGCGTGCTGCGGATCAGCGCGAAGACCGGTGACGGCGTGATCGACGTGCTCGAGGAGCTGGTCGCGCGCGTTCCACCGCCGCACGGTGATCCGCAGGCACCACCAAGGGCGCTGATCTTCGACTCGCAGTTCGATCAGTACCGCGGTGTGGTCGCCTACATCCGCGTGGTCGACGGGGTCTTCACGAAGGGCGACGCGATCCTCGCGATGCAGGCCGGCACAGACGCCGAGATCGACGACATCGGCTATCTGACGCCGACGATGCTGCCGGCCGACCAGCTCGGCCCCGGCGAGGTCGGTTACCTGATCACCGGTGTCAAGGATGTCAGCAGCCTGCGCGTCGGCGACACGTTGACCGCGAGGCACAAACCGGCGGAGGAGCCGCTGCCCGGCTACCGCGACGTCAAGCCGATGGTGTTCTCCGGTCTGTTCCCGATCGATTCCGACGACTATCCCGACCTGCGTGACGCGCTCGAGAAGCTGTCGCTGAACGACGCGTCGCTGGTCTGGGAGCCAGAGACCTCCGAGGCCCTCGGCTTCGGCTTCCGCTGCGGCTTCCTCGGGCTCCTACACATGGACATCGTCCGCGAGCGGCTTGAGCGCGAGTACGGCCTCTCGCTGCTGATGACGATGCCGAGCGTCGAGTACGAGGTCACGACCACCGACGGCACTGTGATGTCGGTGCACAGCCCCGCCGACATGCCGGATCCGAGTCGCATCAGGCAGGTCCGCGAGCCCTACATCCACGCCTCGATCCTGACCCCGAAGGAGTACGTCGGCACGCTGATGGAGCTCTGCCAGGAGCGGCGCGGCGAGCACACCGGCATGCACTACCTTTCGGCGGAGCGCCTGCAGCTGAACTACGACTTGCCGCTTGCCGAGATCGTGCTCGACTTCTTCGACCAGCTGAAGTCCCGCAGCCGCGGCTACGCATCCTTCGACTACGAGCTCAGCGGCTTGCGCGAGTCCGACCTCGTGAAACTCGAGATCCTGCTTGCCGGCGAGCCGGTCGACGCCCTCTCGATGCTGGTGCACCGCTCGAAGGCCGAGTCGATGGGGCGGACGATGGCCGAGAAGCTGAAGGCGAAGATCCCGCGCCAGCAGTACGAGGTGCCGATCCAGGCGACGATCGGCTCGCGGATCGTCGCCCGCGAGACGATCAGGGCCTACCGGAAGGACGTGATCGCCAAGTGCTACGGCGGCGACATCTCGCGCAAGCGCAAGTTGCTCGAGGCGCAGAAGCGCGGTAAGAAGCGGATGAAGCAAGTTGGTCGCATCGAGGTGCCGCAAGAGGCGTTCCTCGCGGTCCTCGACCTTGGCGAGAAGTAGGAGCGGTTCCAAGTAGGAGGGCGGTCCCGCTGGACCGCCCGTATGCCGGTCACCCTTAGTCGTCGCCACCAAGAATGCGGCTAGCGAAGTCGTCAACGGTGGCGAACGGTTGGTCAGGCCGGTCGGCCAGGTCGGCAAGTTCCCGGATCCTTTGGTATTCGGAGTCCGACAGAGTGCTGCCGGCGCGCTTCTGGCGACCGTCGAGCATCACCACTCGGTGCTCATGGATATGCCAGCGGAGGAAGAGCCGATAGAGGTCTTGCCCGTGCTTGTCCCGCGCCTCATAGACACCGCTGAGATCTCCGTGCATGAGCGCGTGGGATCTTGGATCCCGCCAGTTCACCGGTCCATCGACGCTCATCACGGCGGCGGTGATCGCCAGCAATTGCATACGCACGCTTGGCGGCAAGGTACGAAGCCAGTCGAACGCCGGGATCGTGCGCAACCCGTCCCGCTCGACGACAAGCCACTCCCTCTTCCATAACGCCACGGGTCGAGCGTACGGGGCAGGCCGGACAGGTTTTGATGGCTACGAGGTCAAGCTGACGTTGCATATATGCAACGCATAGGGTACACTAGACACTATGCCCGAGACTCATACACCGCAGACTGCGGATGCCGCAGCGATGGCGCTGCTCGTGCCCGCAGAAGGGCGCGAGGCATATGCGGCGCGCGTGCAAGCGCTTGTCGCACGCAACGCTGCGCTGAGCATCATCAATTCCCAGCTCGCCGAGGCAGAGATGTCCAAGGCGACGCTGGCTCGGAAGGCAGGTCTGAACGAGTCTGCGGTCAGACGGCTGCTCACGGCTGAGACGGCCAATCCCACCTCGGACAACATCTTCCGCTTGATGAGCGCACTGGGAATCAAGCTCGAGGCTGTGACTCCGAGCGGCGAACGTTTGGCGCTCGTCTGATGACGAAATGACCGAGGTGCCGCAGGAGGCGTTCCTCGCGGTCCTCGATCTTGGCGAGAAGTAGGAGGAGCTGATGCTCGGTGGTGGTCCATTCATGTCGGTGCGCCAGGTCACTGGCCGGATGACCCGCGGCCGCCGCTGGGAGCAGATCGTGCTCCCGCTGGGCTTGATCGTTCTCGGTCTGGCGCTGATCATCACCATGCAGCACCTGGTCGGGGTGATCCTGGTCCTGATCGGCATGCTGTCCGCGCGGCGTGTGTTCCGTCCCCGTCCCCGGCATGTCGGTAGGGGCGGTCCCGCTGGACCGCCTTCACGCTGAACCCTGACCTCGCGGCTGCGCTGCCGTTGAAAGACACAGCGATGAGCGACACTGACTCGCAAGCGGCGGTGAACGGCAGCGCGGCGCCAGATCCCGTGCTGACGGTCGTCATCCCGGCGTTCAACGAAGCCGTGATCATCGGTGCGACGCTTGCACAAGTGCGCGCTGCCGCGGGCCGCGTCGATGGCGTCGTGCAGACGATCGTCGTCGACAACCGCAGCACCGATGCAACTGCCGCGCTTGCGCGTGCGGCCGGCGCCACGGTGATTGCCGAGCAGCGGACGGGCATTGCCTATGCGCGCAACGCCGGCGGGTTGGCCGCGGCGGGGCAGACGCTCGTCTTCATCGATGCCGACACCGTCTTCCCGGCAGACGCGCTCGCACGGGTGGCAGCTTGGGCGTGTACTGAAGATGACGCAGGGCGGCTTCCAGTTCTGCCGGGTTGAAGTCTTCCGCGCGCTGGGCGGCTACGACACCAGCCAGTACATGGGCGAAGACGTCGACTTCATGTGGCGCCTGCGGCGCTACGCGCGTGCGCAGGGGATGACGGTCTACGCGCCCGCCGCGTTCGAGGTCACCCAGTCGGTGCGCCGGTTCGACCAGCGGCCGCTGTGGCGCTCGCTGGTCTGGGGGAACCCAACGTTCATCCAACTGCTGCGCCGCCGGCGCGCGGCCTGGCGCGACTGGTACGCGGACCCGCCTCGGGGTGCGTAACGTACGCGGACCCGCCCCGGGGCGCGTAACGGCGGCGATGACGCCACCGGAGGCATACATCGGCCTTCGGCCATTTGCGAGTCCTAGGAGCAGCTAGGGGGCGGTCCCGCGGGACGCCCCAGATCGAAATGCTCCAGGAAACGAGGAGAGGCACCTCCGGCGTGACGGACGCCAATGCGACGCCCGTCACGCCGAGCCGCGATCAGACCTTCTGCGGTTCGGGCACGTACCGCAAGTAGGGCTTCGGCGCTTCCCAAGTACCGAACTTCTCCTTGGCCTGCGCATCGCTGACCGAACCGCCGATCACGACCTTCTCGCCCTGGTGCCAGTCCGCCGGGGTCGCCACGCCGTAGTTCGCGGTGAGCTGCAGCGAATCGATCACGCGCAGGATCTCGTCGAAGTTGCGGCCGGTGGTCATCGGGTAGACGAGGATCAGCTTGATCTTCTGGTCCGGGCCGACCACGAAAACGTTGCGGACCGTCTGGTTGGTCGCCGCGGTGCGGCCCTCGGAGGCGTCTCCGGCGTCGGCCGGCAGCAGCCCATAGAGCTTGGAGACGTGCAGATCGGCGTCGGAGATGATCGGGTAGTTCGGCGCTGTGCCCTCCACGTCCGCGATGTCTTGCGCCCAGCCTTCGTTGGCCGAGACGGGGTCGACGGAGAGGCCGATCACCTTGACGCCACGGCGATCGAACTCGGGCTTGAGCCTGGCGACGGCGCCCAGCTCGGTCGTGCAGATCGGCGTGTAGGACTTAGGGTGCGAGAAGAGGACTGCCCAGGAGCCGCCAAGCCAGTCGTGGAAACGGATCTTCCCTTCGGTGGTCTCGGCTTCGAAATCGGGCGCGGTGTCGCCCAGTGACAGGGTCATGAGACTCCTTTGGTTGTGGGGGTGAGCCACGGCCGGACGGCGACGGCGGGCGCACCAAGGTCGTGGCTTAGACTCGCGATGGTGTCGGGAATAGAAAACATCACAAAACGAATCGGTAAGACGTATTTACCCAAAAGCTATGCGGTTGGACGCGAAAAAATTCGTGAGTATGCGCAGGCGGTCGGTGAGCGCGAGCCGCTCTACCTCGATCTCGATGCTGCCCGCGCGGCAGGCTATGCCGACCTCGTCGCGCCGCCGATGTTTGCGGTGCTCTACGCCGGCGTGGCGGTGATGCCGGCACTCGACGATCCCGAGCTGGAGGTCGACTTCGCGCATCTTGTACACGGCGCCCAGAAGTTCCGCTGGGACGGGCCGCTGGTGGTTGCCGGCGACGAGATCACGAGTACCGCGAGCGTCAGCGACATCTCCGAGCGCGCGGGCCTGCGGTTCTACGCCCTTGGCTCACATTCGGTCAACCAGCGCGGCGAGACGGTCTGCGACGGCACCTGGTCGTTCATCGTCCGCGAGGAGGTCTGACATGGCGCTGCAGCAGGACGATCAGCTCGAGCTGAGGGTGACCCCGGACCGTTACGTGACAGTGCGCTACGCGGGCGCCTCCGGCGACTTCAACCCGATCCACATCGACGAGGAGTTCGCGCGGCAGGTGGGGCTGCCGGGGCGGATCCTGCACGGCCTGTGGTCGATGGCGCAGGTTGCACGAGCGGCCACCGAGGCCGCTGGCGGCCCGGCGGCGCTGAAGTCGCTGAGCGTGCAGTTCCGTGGCATGGGCCGGATCGGCGAGGAGGTCACCGTGAAGGGCACGGTCAAGTCGGTCACTGACGGCATCGCCACGGTCAAGCTCGAGGCCCGGCAGGGGGATGCCCGTCTGGTCCGCAACGGCATCGCCGAGGTCGCGGTGGAAGGCAGTGCTCGAGACAACTGATCCAAGACCCACCTTCTTCTACCCCCAGTGAATGGCTTGGATCTGCTCAGCTACAAGGCTCTACGCCGTTGGTTTTGTTCACGTAGCTGCCGCATAGCCCTTGGCTGTGCTCGCCAGCATGCTGTGATCACGTTGGCATTGTTGACGAGCCTTGCTCGCCTGGATGACCAACGACAACTAGCGACTCGCGGGAACACGAATCTGCGGCTAGGCGTTAGCCGCGCGGAACGGCTGGGAGGGCTACCTGTGCTCTGCCGGTGAGGCGGGTGCTGCGGTCGCGGGAGCGCTGGCCGTGGCCGCGACCGTGGCCGCAACGGCAGGCGGCGGTTAGCGCTAGTGCCGCGCTTGAGGTGTTCGTTGGCGGCAACGGCGGGCTGGCAGCGAGCCTGCCGGCGGCGGCGATGCTGGTGGTGCCGGCTCCGGCTACGCCAGTGGGACCGTGAGCGGCGCCCAGTTCGCGACCGACACGACGAGCACGCCGGAGATCACGATCGCCTAGACGGTTGCGCAGACAGTGCCAGTCGTGCAAACGCCGCTGAAGATTTTTGAGCCTCCTATGGCGGACGTGGCTAGTAGGAGGGCGCACCATCGGCGCGCCTCCTACCTTCGGCACCACCCTTGCGCCCCAACCGACGGGGCGCCCTGTTATTCTTCAGAATACATTTAAGGCTCATATCAGAGCATTTGATGTATTCTAAGGATTATGGACTGGACGCCTGCAAAAGCGATCGAGTGTTTCCATATTGCTTTTCTCGCGGCGCTGAGGACCAGACTCGCGCCGAGCCGCTATGTGCTCAAAGGCGGCGTTAACCTGCGCTTCTTCTACGGCAGTCCGCGGTACTCCGAGGACCTCGATCTGGATCTCACCCCGGATGGCCCGCAGTCAGTCGAGCGTCAGACGGACGCCGCGCTGAAGCTGACCGCCCCGATCCTGAGTGTCCTCGGCATCACCGTAGCGACCGCGACGATCACCAAGCCGAAGCAGACGAACACGACACGGCGATGGAAGGTGCCGCTGGGTGTACCTGGGATCGCGGAGCCGGTCCGCACCAAGATCGAGTTCAGCGGCCGTGATGGCGATCACCGCTACCAGATGGAGTCGGTGCCGCGTAAGGTCGCTGGTGTCTACGGACTCGTCCAACCGCTGCTGCAGCGTTACCTGCCTCCGGCTGCCGCCAGGCAGAAGGTCCTCGCGCTCGCGTATCGGAACGAGACCCAGGCACGCGACGTGTTCGATTTGGATCTCCTGTTCCGGCGCTTCGAGTGGCTGCGGGGCGATGTCAACGCGACGGAGCGTGACGCCGCCGCGAATGCTGCGGCTGCGCTCACCTACTCGACCTTCAAGGATCAGGTTCTGCCCTTCCTGGATCCGGACATGGCCGTTCTCTACGACGAATACGCCTGGGACAACATGCAAACCGGCGTAATCGAGGAGCTGCTTGGTGAGCCAGCTTGACGCTTACGCCGCATTGACTGCACTGAATGCTCCCGTGATCGCGACGCGCGATGCCACGGCGGCGCTGCGGATGGCGCCGCAGAACGCGGTGCGGCTGCTGCGCGAGTTGGAGCGGGCCGGCCTCGCTTCACGCTTGCGGCATGGCCTGTGGCTCCTCGATCTCGGACTCGACCCACAGACGTTGCCCCCCTATCTGACCGCACCGTACCCCGCCTACGTCTCGCTGTGGTCGGCGTTACACATCCATGGCATGATCGAGCAGATTCCGCGCCGCGTCTACGTCGTCTCACTCGCTCGTACCCAGACGCTTGTCACCACTCGTGGCGAGTTCGAGATCCACCATCTGCCTCCTAATCTTTTCGGTGGCTTCGTCGAGCGCGGCCCTGATCGCTACGTCGCCACGCCGGAGAAGGCGCTGTTCGACAGTGCCTATCTGCGTGCGGTCCGTCGTGCTCCGCTGCGTACCCCGGAGCTCACGATCCCGGCGGGCTTTAAGGCCCAAATGCTCGACGGCTGGCTTGCTAGCGTCGCTTCGCCAGCGGTTAGAACTCTCACACGGCTCGCTTTGGAGAAAACTCTGGCCAGCGCCGCCGCTCAGCCTGACGCCTAGGCTCGGCGGCCTGGACTCATAGTCCGGTGCGGAGACGCCGACCTAGAATCGAATTCATGCTGACCGAGCGTCAACAACAGGTCCTCTCGCGTGCCGTCGAGGGCTATCTCGACGATGGGGTGCCCGTTTCGTCCAAGGCGCTCGCCCAGAGCTTCGCGTGGGGCCCGTCGACAATTCGGCACGAGCTGGCGGAGCTGGAGCAGCAGGGCTTCCTGACGCAGCCTTACACCTCCGCTGGTCGTGTCCCGACCGAAGCCGGCTACCGTCACTTCGTCGACGGGCTGTTGCCGGCGCAGAAGGCGGCGTCGCCGAGCCTTTCGCTCTCGCTTTCGCTGGTGAGGCAAGAGCTGGACGAGGCGATGCGGGTCACCACGGAGACGCTTTCCCAGGTGACCGACCTGCTTGCCGTGGTGACCGCGCCGCCGCTGCAGACGGCGACGATTCGCCACGTCGAGGTGCTGACGCTGCAGCCGCAGGTAGTGATGGTGGTTGTGATCACCTCGACCGGCGGTGTCACCAAGCGCTTGTTCCGTTTCGCTTCGACGGTCGATCCGGGCCTTGCCGACTGGGCCGGTAGCTACCTGAACGAGCGGCTGACGGGGACCGGTCTCGGCGCGCGGCGGCTCGGCCAGCGGCTGTTCGACCCTGAGCTCTCCGTGCAGGAGCTCGAGTTCCTGACAGCGCTCTCCCCGGTCTTCACGGAGCTCTCCGAGTCAGCCGAGGATGAGGTTTACGTCGAAGGGATGGGACGCTTGCTGGCCGTCGGGCGTGAAGGCGAGGTCGGCGAGCTGAACGCGCTGCTGGACATGCTTGAACGTCGGGTCGACATGCTTGCCGACCTGCAACAAACGCTGGGCCGCCGCGACCTGGCCGTGCGGATCGGTGCTGAGAATGAGCAGCCGGCGCTGCGCTCGCTGGCGCTTGTCGCCGCTGCCTACGGGCTACCGCAGCGCAAGCTCGGCGCGGTCTCGGTGATCGGGCCGCTGCGCATGAACTACCCACGGGTGATCCCGCTGGTGCGCGCCGCCGCGCAGCAGCTCTCCGCCTTTGTCAGTGAGGTCTATGACGAACGATGAGTGCATCGACTCCCAAGCGTGATTACTACGACGTGCTCGGCGTCAGCCGCGACGCCGACGACGCAACGATAAAAAAAGCTTTTCGCCAGCGTGCGCGCGAGCTGCATCCCGATGTGAACCGAGACGACCCGAACGCGGGGGAGCGGTTCAAGGAGGCGGCCGAGGCCTACGAGGTGCTCTCCGACTCGGACCGCCGCGCGACCTATGACCGCTACGGTCACGACGGCCTTCGCAGCGGCGGCTACGCTCCTGACTTCGACAACTTCGGGTCGATGTCGGATTTGTTCCAGACGTTCTTCGGTGGTGGCGGGTTCGGCGACTTCTTCGGTGGGGGTGGCACCCCCGGCGGCCCGGCGCAGGGCGGCGACGTCGCGACCGATGCCGAGGTGACGCTCGCCGAGGCTGCGACTGGCGCCCAGGTGGAGTTGAAGTTCGATGCGGTCAGCGTCTGCGAGAACTGCCACGGTAACGGCGCCGAGCCCGGCACGCCGATCGAGACCTGCCCGACCTGCGGCGGCGTCGGCCAGGTGCGACGGATGACGCGCACCCCCTTCGGCCAGGTCGTCAGCCAGGTTGCCTGCGATCGCTGTGGCGGCGACGGTCGGGTTGCGAAGTCGCCGTGCCATGTCTGCCGTGGTCGCGGCCGTGTGAACGACCACCGCAAGCTCTCGGTCGACATCCCCGCCGGCATCGCCGACGGCCAGCGGATCCGGATCAGCGGCCATGGCCACGCCGGCGAGCACGGCGGTCCGGCCGGCGACCTCTACGTGCTTGTCCACGTTCGCGAAGACCCCCGTTTCCTGCGCGACGGCGACGACCTCGTGACCTCGGTGGACGTCGCGGCGGCGCTGGCGGCGCTCGGCACCGACGTTGAGGTTCCGACCCTGTCCGGCCCAACGCCGCTCGAGATCCCCGGTGGCACGCAGCCGGGGGAGACGATCACGCTGAAGGGCGAGGGCATGCCTTCGCTGCGCGGGCGCCGGCACGGTGACCTGCGCGTGGTCGTGAACGTCATCGTGCCGCGGCGGCTGAGCGCCGAGCAGCGCGAGATGCTGGAAACCTTCGCGGGCACGCTCACCGATGAGCACCTGAAGAGCGACGAGAGGCTGCTGCATAAGCTGCGGCGGCACCTCGGCGGCCCCACGGCGCAGCGTTGATCCGGCTCGGAGTGCGGGTCCGGCGCGAGCGTGCCGAGACCGCCTTGGCGGCGCTGCTGGAGCTGATGCCGAACGGCTGCGAGGAGTCGCAACCGATGGACGGCGTGACCGAATACGCGCTCTACGGCGAGGCGGCGGCGCTGCCTTCGCAGCCGCGAATCGCGGAGTTGCTCGGCGACGCGCTACTCGACGTGAGCCGCGATGAGGTCGCGGACGACTGGTCGCAGCGTTGGCGCGAGTTCCACAAGCCGCTGGTGCTGGGCCGGCGGTTGAGCGTGCGGCCGCCGTGGGAGCCCGCGATCGGCACTAACGTCGAGGTCGTGATCGATCCGGGCCAGGCGTTTGGCACCGGCGCTCACGCGACCACGCGACTGTGCCTCGAGCTGCTGCTGGATGAGCAGGTGGTCGAGCTGCCCGGCGCCGGGATCGGCGCGGGTATCGGAGCCAGCATAGGTGCCGGTTTCGGTGTAGGCGCGCAGCCGGCGCTGGTCGACCTCGGCTGCGGCTCGGGGGTGCTCTCGATCACCGCCGCGAAGCTCGGCTGGCGTGGGATCCTCGCACTTGACAATGACGACGCCGCGGTCAACGCGACCGCCGAGAACGCCGCGGTCAACGGGGTCGGCGACGCGATCGCCGTCGCGGCGCTGGATCTGCGCCGCGACGCGGTGCCGGCAGCGCCGCTCACGGTCGCGAACCTGCTCGGGCCGCTGCTGCTCGACTGGACGGAGTCGATCCGCTCCGGCCGTAGCCTGCGCCCCGAGCGGATCATCGCCGGTGGCCTCCTGGAAACCGAGGCCGACACGATCGCCGCTGCATTCGGCGCGCTCGGCTACAGCGAACAGGCACGGACCGCGCGGGAGCAGTGGGCTGCGTTACTACTCTCTCACTAAAGAAACATAGTTTCTACTTGCAGATCTTGCGTCTGCTAACGACATCCTCTAGGAGGGGTGAGTAATGTCAGCCAGCGACGTCAAACAGTCCGCAGGCATGGCCACGCCCGCGATTGAGCAGCTCGTGGCGGCGGTTCCGAAGGGTCTGTTGATCGGCGATGACGAGCTCGAAGCCTCGGACGGTGCCACGTTCGATGTGCTCGATCCGGCAACCGGTGCCAAGCTTACAAGCGTCGCTTCGGCGTCGGCCGAGGACGGTGTGCGGGCGGTTGATGCGGCGCAGGCGGCGGCAGCCGACTGGGCGGCAACCGCACCACGGCAGCGCGGCGAGATCTTGCGCCGCGCCTTCGAGCTGATGATCGAGCGCAAGGATGATCTGGCTGCACTGATCACTGCTGAGATGGGCAAGGTGCTTGCGGACTCTGCTGGCGAGGTGACTTACGCCGCCGAGTTCTTCCGCTGGTACTCGGAGGAGGCCGTGCGCATCCCCGGTGATCTGCGGACCGCGCCGGCAGGGACCAACCGGTTTGTCGTCGGTCACCGGCCGATTGGCATCTCCGTCCTGGTCACGCCTTGGAACTTCCCGGCGGCGATGGCGACGCGGAAGATCGGCCCGGCGGTCGCTGCGGGTTGCACGATGATCCTGAAGCCGGCCAGCGACACACCCTTGACCGCCCTGGCAATGGCGAAGATCCTGCGCGAGGCGGGGCTGCCGGCTGGGGTGCTGAACGTGGTCCCGTCGCGGCGCTCAGGGCCGGTGGTGGATCGCATGCTGCATGACAACCGGGTGCGCAAGCTGTCGTTCACCGGCTCCACTGAAGTTGGCGTCGGCCTGCTGCGGGCGGCGGCGGATAACGTGATCAGCACCTCGATGGAGCTGGGCGGCAACGCTCCGTTCATCGTTTTCGAGGATGCCGACCTCGATGCCGCGGTCGACGGCGCGATGATCGCGAAGATGCGCAACGGCGGCGAGGCTTGCACTGCGGCTAACCGCTTCATCGTGCAGGAATCCGTTGCCGAGGAGTTCGGTAGCCGCCTAACCGAGCGGATGCGTTCGCTGCGGATCGGCCCAGGGCTGGAGCCCGGAAACGAGCTGGGGCCGGTGATCAACATCCGTGCCCGGACGGACATCGGCGAGCTCGTCGACGGCGCGGTCAAGGATGGTGCGAAGGTGCTGACCGGTGGCGAGGTGCCGTCCGGCGACGGCTACTTCTATCCGGCGACGGTGCTTGCCGACGTGCCGCCAAGCGCGACCATCCTCGGGAGCGAGATCTTCGGCCCGGTGGCGCCAATTGTCACATTTGAGACCGAGAGTGAGGCAATCAGGCTGGCGAATGCCACCACGATGGGATTGGCCTCCTACCTCTATACGCGCGATCTCGCTCGCGGCCTGCGCGTCTCCGAGCAGATCCAGTCGGGCATGGTCGGGCTCAACCGCGGACTGGTCTCGGATCCGGCGGCGCCCTTCGGCGGCATGAAGCAGTCGGGCCTTGGTCGTGAGGGAGGCAGCGAGGGGATCCTCGAATACCTGGAGACGCAGTACGTCGCCACCGACTGGTGAATGGACTGCCACTGAGGACCGACTGATGGACGGGAGCGGGGCGCTGAGGTCGGGCCGGTGCCATACGGGCACCGGCCCGACCGTCGCCTTAGTCGAACTTGATGACCTGCCGCAGGGCGCGGCCTTCAGCGAGCGCGTCCATACTCTCGTTGATTTGGTCGAGCGTGATCTCGGCCGAGATCAGCTTCTCCACCGGCAGCTTGCCGTCGAGCCACATCTGCGCGTATGCGGGGATGTCGCGGGCGGGAACGCCTGAGCCGAGGTAGCAGCCGATGATCGTTCGCGCCTCACCGGTGATCGTCGCGGGTGACAGTTGTGCCCGCGCAGCCGGATTGGGCAAACCGACGGTCACAGTGGTGCCGCCTGGGCTCGTCAGTGCGAACGCCGTCTCGAACGCGTCCGCGCGTCCTGCGGCCTCGATCACGACCGGGGCCTTGAGCCCAGCCGCGATTGCCTGCTCGGGGCTGTAGACCTCGGTGGCGCCAAGGTCCTTGGCAACCGCTGACTTATCGAGATTCGCGTCGACGCCATACACGTCGCCGTTGCCGAGTCCTGCGGCGGTCAGCACAGCTGACATGCCGACACCGCCGAGGCCGACGATGACCACATCGTCGCCCTTCTTCGGCTGGCCGGCGTTGCGCACCGCACCGCCGCCGGTCAGCACAGCACAGCCGAGCACTGCGGCGATGTCTTCCGGTAGCTCTGCGGGCACCGGCACTGCCGACTTGCGGTTGACCACGGCGTAGGTGGCGAAACCGGAAACGCCGAGGTGGTGCAGAACCTGCCGCCCGTCACGATGCAGGCGGACGCCGCCGCCGAGCAGTGTCCCGGCGGTGTTGGCCGCGGTTCCCGGCTCGCATGGCAGCTTGCCGTCGGTCAGACAGCCCGCGCAGACGCCGCAACGGGGCAGGAAGGCGAGCGTCACGTGGTCCCCGACCTTCACATCGTCGATGCCCGGTCCGAGTTGCTCGACGACGCCTGTGGCCTCATGCCCGAGCAGCATCGGCACGGGTCGGGGCCGATCGCCGTTAAGCACTGACAGATCGGAGTGGCAGATGCCGGCGGCAGTGATGCGAACGAGCATCTCCTCCTGCTGTGGCGGATCGAGCTCCAGCTCGCTGATGGTGATCGGCCGGCTGCCGGCGTACGGTGCTGTGCGCCCTACTTCCTCAAGAACGGCTCCGGTGATCCGCATCTCATTTCTCCCCTCGTCGGATCTCGCCGCGGCTGGCGACGCGGGCTATCGGCTAATCGCCTCATGGCCGGCTACAGCCATAGTCGGATTACATATTGATAGTAGGCAAGCGACGATGGCTGTGGAAATAGTCTTTGTGTCGCGTAAGCTGGATTTCGGTAACTAGCAATGACGGCGTCGTGTACGCGGCCGGGTCGCCCCGGTGGCGCCTGCGGCAGGCGGAGTGCTGCGGCGCGGCGTGCCGAACACGCTGTGGCACGTCTGGCGTCGAGGCTGTCATCGATTGAACTGGGCGTTCGGCACCGTCGCCCGCGCGACGCCGAGACTGTGTTTGAAGCTGCTGCACGACAACCGCGTTCGCGACCACACTCGGTCTGGCCACCTACGTCGACACGCGCAACCTTGCTCGCGGCCTCCGCGCCTCGAAGCGGATCGAGGCGGGCATGGTCGGGCCCAACTATTGCTAACCTCGACGGGCCGGTCGTGGACGAGCTCGGCTGAGATCGTGGCCGTCGCGCGAGCGCTCGGGGCGGCGCGAGCGAGGCCTGCCCGTGACAGCACCGGGATGCGACCTGCGCCAGCTCTCCTCGTCGTTGGCTGGGCGGCGCCAACGGGATGTGCGTCGCTGGACTGTGGCGGTCGCCGGTCGACGGTGGCGTTCTGCATGCGCTCGAGTAATGCGAAAACGGTTTGTGGGCACCTCGCCTATATCGTGATAATCTCTCGCGAGAGGAAAGGTGATGTGGCGCGTGATACTCACCATCTAAGCGAGGTCCGCTTAGATGGAGACGATGTTCCCACTGACCAAGACAAGCCCGATCAACTTGAGGCTGTTTGTCCGCGAGGTCATGCCAGGCCGCTGCGGTGGTGCAAGCAAATCACCATCCTGAGCCCTCCGTCTATCGATGAATGCAAAGCCCAGTCGTCGCGAATGGGCTCAGGTAGTGGAGTACGGCTTGGTTGGCCGGTCATCGCGGTCGTGACATAGGCAGCAGCCCTGGCGGCCATTAGACGGTTGTTACACGCAAGGGTACGTCCGCGTCACCTATGTGTACTGAGGAAGGTGGGGTATTGCATGGCTTTGTCGAAGGTGGGCCAGTAGCAACTATTTGCCTAGGCATGGCTATTATGCAAGTGCTTGGCGAACGGATTTCGTGGCGTGGTATGTGGCGCCCGAATGGGATTCAATACGAGTAACCTGATCTTGAGGGAGAATCACATCGCTACGACTGAGCAAATTGTGGGTGTCATGAATAAGCCACTACAAGTTCGAAGGCGGTACTTACGTCGTACGGCGATACTTGCGACCTTTGGCTCGTTGCTGTTTGGCTGGGACACCGGCGTCATCAACGGTGCGCTGACGTTTATGTCGCGCAAGGACCAGTTGAATCTGAGCTCGGCGATGCAGGGGGCTGTGACAAGCTCGCTGCTGCTCGGGGCGGCGGTAGGCTGCATTCTGTGGGGACGCTTGGTCGACCGCGCCGGGCGCAAGCGCATTATCCGTGTACTGGCGGCAATCTTCGTCTTTTCGACGATCGGCGCCGCAGTTTCCCCGACCGCGGATGTGATCATCCTCTTCCGCTTCATCATCGGTATCGCGGTCGGTGGTGTCTCGGGCATCGTGCCGATGTATCTGGCGGAGATTGCGCCGACTAAAGTTCGCGGTTCCATCGTTGCCCAGGACGCAATGATGATTGTGACCGGCCAGCTCGTGGCTTATGTGGTTAATGGCGTCCTCGGCAACGTCGTCAGCGACCCAGCGATCTGGCGCTATATGATCGCATGCGCGACGCTGCCGGCGGTGGCGTTGTGGATCGGGTCCTACTTCATCCCTGAGAGCCCACGTTGGCTGGCGCTGCAGAACCGTCACGACGATGCCCTGAGAGTGCTGAAAGACACGCGCCCGGATGACGAGGCTGAGAGCGACCTGAAGGAGATCCTGGCTAACCTCGCCGGCGCTAAAACTTTGGCGCATGCGGTGCTGCAATACTTCAAGGAATCGTGGATCCGCCGGATCCTGCTCATCGGCATCCTGATCGGTATTTGCCAGCAGCTGGCGGGTATCAACGTAATGATGTACTACGGCACGTTGTTGCTGAAGGATGCCGGTATGCGCACCCAGACCGCTCTGATTGCGAATATCGGCAACGGCGTCACCTCGGTTCTGGGTATGGGCGTGTACCTGCTGTTCCTCGGGAATCGCATCGGGCGCCGTAAGGCTTGGCTACTCGGCTTCTATATCTGCGGACTATTCCTGTTGGCGATCGCGGTCCTGAGCGCGGTTGCCCACGGTACCTCGTACCTGCCATACGTCGTGGTCACTTGCACCGCGTTCTATGTGTTCGTGTTCCAGATGACGCTGAACCCAGTGTGCTGGCTGTTGATCTCAGAGATCTTCCCGGTGCGTGTGCGCGGTGTTGGTGTTGGCCTGGCGGTCATGTTTCTGTGGCTGGCCGACTTCGCGGTCGGTGAACTGTTCCCAGTTGTCCTTGCCTGGCTGGGCATCTCCGGGACGTTCTTCGTCTTCGTCGGCTGTGTAATCGTCTGCATTGTGATCGCTTGGTTGACGGTGCCCGAGACGTTGGGGCGCTCGATCGAAGAGCTTGAGCATCAATTCCGCAAGGCCTACGGGAAGCACGATCCAACGACTGCGGCAGTGGCGAGCGGTGACGCCGACGCCTGAGTTGTAAACGGATTGTCTTGGGCGCCAGCCATCGTTGTGGGCTACGCGGTCGGCGGTCTGATTACGCGCGCCCAAGACGACAATTGTGCGAGGGCCTGACGGCCGGCACATGTTGTTTTGGCGCGGCGCGGAAGCATGATATGAAGGCGCCACCCGTTAGCTGTTTATAGACAGCCGCGTAATATGTGAGAAGGCGAAGATATGAAGATCGGCTTCAACGAAGGGGCGGACCGGTTCTGCGAGGGCCACTCGGTCCTTCGGGAGTTGGACCTATGCGAGAAGTTTGGGCTCGACTACATCGATGTGCAGTCCGAATGTCTGAACCGTGACTTGGATGCTGGGAAATACGCCGTCGAGGATCTTGTGGCGTTGTGACTTGCTCGACTGCGAGGCAATTGCGGTCGTGCCTTCGATGGACTGCTCGAGCGCGGCATCGAAGCGACACGACCGGAGATCCGGGAAGACGCGGTGTCGGTCCTGAAGCCGCTGTCAGCTCTGGCGGCGCCGCAGGGAATCCGGCTGTCGCTCGAGTTCTGCCGTATGCCGGTGATGTCGATCAACCGGTTTAAGGACGCTGACGCGATCGTGAGGCAGGTCGGCTCGCCCATGGTCGGCCTAACGCTCGACGAGCACCGCTTTCATGCGATGGCTTCGAGTTGGGATGCTCTCGAACATGCCGATGGCAGCAAGATCTTCGTCTGGCATGTAAACGGGATGGAAGACGTGCGATGCGGAGCGCCGTACAAAACCCACGAGAAGCGGCTCTGGCCGGATGCCGCCGGCGACTGTCTCGACCACGCGCGCTATGCGAAGACACTCAAGCAGCATTGGAAACCCCGCTTCGCCGATGCCGACGACACGAAGCTCCCGGACAGGATCGTCTCTGAAGCGCGTTAAGGCGCCGGCTCACGACCGGTAGCCCAGCACCCGCGAGACCTCGGCGGCGCCCTCGACGATCAGGTCGGGCACGTGCGTGGAGGCCTCGGTGACCACCTCGCGCAGGCCGCCGACCGACAGCGAGGCGCGCACCTTGCGTGTGTGGTCGTAGACCGGCGCGCCGATCGAGACGATGCCCGGCGTCACGTCGCGGTCGGCGATCGCATATCCGCGTGCGCGCGTGTCGCGAAGCTGGGCGATGACCTCTGCACGTGTCACCGCCGAGCGCTGCGTCATCGCGGTTGCCTTGAGCGAGATCGAGTCGAAATAGGCGTCCCAGCTCTCTTCCGGCTCAAAGGCAAGCAGGCATTGTGAGGCGGCACTGAGGTGCAGGGGGAGCGAGCCGCCGAGCCGCAGCTCCAGCAGCATCACCCGGGCTCCCTCGATCCGCTCGATGCAGACGGCCCCAAAGCCGCGCCGGACGCAGAGGAAGATGGTTTCGCCGATCGCATCGTGCAGGCGCTGCATCACCGGTAGCGCCGCTCCCCGTTCGTCGAGTCGTTCGACGGCGCGGTTACCGAGGTCGAGCAGCTTCAGGCTCAGTCGGTAGGTGCCGTGCTGGCTGCCACTCTCGACGTAGCCGAGATCCCTGAGGCTCGACAGCAGCCGGTAGACGGTACTTCGAGGCTGATCGATCACCTCCGCGATGTGGGCAGGCTTGACCTCGCCCTCGTTCGAGAGCAGCTCCAGTGTCGCCATCGCCTTTGCGAGTACGGCCACCGAGCCAGAGCGCGACCCGGAATCACTGGCGGGCATGTCGTCTATGGAAGCTTCTGACATAGCTCGAATCCTGTCATACGGACAGGTCGTCTGCCACGCACGCCGTGCTTGACACGAACCGCGTGTCTTGTGTAATGAACGTTTCGTCCACTGAGTGGCAACAAGTCGAGATGAAGGGTTGAGGTGACCGTTTCCGACTGATCCGCGACGCGAGGGCGTACGTCGATTCAAGAGGAGCAGCATGCCTACATCAACCGATTCCGTAGCGACGCGAGGCGTCGCGGCAACAACTAGCGGCTGCCCACTGTCTGAGACGGCGGCGCTGGGAACCGACTACTGGAACGACTCTTGCTCGATCGAGGAGCTCACCGCCGCCGGGGTGAGCATTACGCCACTGTCAGCTTCACTGTGCCTCAGGCGACCCAGATGGCCGAGGCCGTCGAGCGCGGGCTGGCTCGCCGCAAGGTTGCCGGGGAGGACACGTCGGAGATGATGCCGGTGACCACGGTCATGGTCGGGCGTCTCGACGACTGGATCCAGATCGCGTCTGGGCGCGACTCCGTATTGGTCGATCCGGGGGGTCACAAGCTGGGCCGGGGTCGCGGTGCTGAAGCACGCGTACAACAAATATCTCGCGCGCGCGAGCCGACGTGGCATCGCTGGCGGACGCCGTGGCGGCGATCAAGGCCGCCAAGGCGCCGATCATCATCGCCAGCGGCAGTGTCGTCTACTCCGAGGCCACCGAGCAGCTAGCGCAGTTCGTGGATCAGACCGGCATCCCGGTTGGTATCACCCAGGCGGGCAAGGGCTCGGTTGCCCACAACCACCCGCTGGCATTCCGATGTTCCGCACCCTGAACGTCCGGCTCGTGAACATCGACGTCTGCACATTCGACGCCTTCAGGGAGGGCGCAATCCCGGTGGTCGGCGATGCGCGCGTGACGCTGGGGGAACTCAGCGAGCGTCTGTCGGGCTGGTTGGTATCCGCTGGCTACCGGCAGCAGATGACTGCGCTAGCCCACGATTCGCGGACCGAGGTGCAGCGTCTGATCGCCCCCGATCCTGACGCGGGGATGCTCGGTCAGGAAGAGGTGATCGGCATTGTCAACGAACTGTCCGGTCCGCAAGACGTGGTGGTCAACGCCGCCGGCTCGATGCCGGGCGACCTGCACCGACTCTGGAAGGTTGGCTCGCAGCGCTTCGAGTGCAACCGAAACCTGCGCGGCAAAGACGGCAAGCAGCCGGGTCCACTGCTGCCCGTCGACTTCGCGGAGCCGATCGAGGCCTACGGCCTGCCGTGCGCGACGGTCGAGACCTCGATCGATGCCAATAAGCGGTTCGGCAAAAAGCGCGATCAGGAGCTGCTCTACCTGTAGCTGACGCGCCGCAGACGTGGACCCCGCTCTGGCGCATCTGGCCAAGCGCCCCAGAGCGAATCTTGGCCGTAAGGCCGATGCTCGCCTGTACTGGCGGTGGGAGTCTACTGGCGTGACTTGCCTAGCCCTGAGATTCCGAGGAGGTGGCGATCAAGATCAGTGACTGCATTGACGCGGTGTCCAGATGTCGCCGACGGCCATCGGCGACTCGCGGCTGGCGGTGACTGGCCTGACCCGAGTGATCGGTCTGCCTCCCGTTTATCTCGCCTCTCTCTCCGTCTGGAACGCGACGGGTTTGGTGAACTGCCAGCAGCTGAGGGAAGGGGCTGCGACGCAGCCTGAACTTCCATTTGTCCATGTAACCGTTTCGATCTGGTGGTCGGCTGGTCTTTCGCCCAGCCGGCCACCTATGCTTCTGGCATAGGCCTGCGATCGATGCGTACACAGATCGAACTTGACAACGCCGTCGCGGCGGAATTGGCTGGCGCCGACGACGCCGTCCTGCAAGCGGTTGAAGATCAACTTGCCGTGCAGGTGTTCCTGCGCGGGAACATCGTGACGCTTGACGGTGAGCCCGACCACGTCGAGGCCGCGGGGGCGCTGGTCGGCGAGCTCGCGAAGCTCGTCGCCGACGGCCATCAGCTTCAGGACGGCACCGTCGAGGCGGTTCGTGACGCGCTTGCCGCCAAAGCGGATCCGAAGGCGGTGCTGGATGACGTGATCTGGCGGCGGGGCTCGACGAAGGTCTCGCCGAAGACCGTCAACCAGAAGCGTTACGTCGACTCGATCCGCCACAACACGATCACGTTCGCGATCGGCCCGGCCGGCACCGGTAAGACGTTCCTGGCAGTCGCCCTGGCGGCGGCGGCGCTGACGCGACATGAGGTCAGCCGGATCATCCTCACGCGCCCGGCGGTTGAGGCGGGGGAGCGGCTCGGCTTCCTGCCCGGCGACCTGATGGCGAAGGTCGACCCGTACATGCGCCCGCTGTTCGATGCGCTCAACGACATGCTTGAGCCGGAGCGGGTCGCGGCGCAGATCGAGCGCGGCGTGATCGAGATCGCCCCGCTCGCGTACCTGCGTGGCCGCACCCTGAACGACAGCTTCATCATCCTCGACGAGGCCCAGAACACGACGCAGGAGCAGATGAAGATGTTCCTGACGCGCCTCGGCTTTGGCTCGAGGGTCGTCGTGACCGGCGACGTCACCCAGATCGACCTGCCGCCCGAGCAGGTGCCGGGGCTGGTTGCGGTCGGGGAGATTCTCGAAGGCATCGACGACATCGCCTTCGTGCGCTTCGGCGATGAGGACGTGGTGCGCCACAAGCTCGTGCGCCGGATCGTTGCCGCCTATGACGCGCACTCGCGACAGAACAATGGCAGGGGCAACGACGGCAACGGTAAGGGCGACGCCCAGGGCGGCCAGCGTCCGGACCAGCACCGGGGAAGGACTCGGCGATCGTAATGCCCGGCGGCGAGCTGGACATTGAGGTGCTGGGCACCGAGCTGCTCGATGGCCAGCCGCCGAGCGCCGAAGAGGTACGCGAGCTGTGCACGCTCGCGCTTGCCGCCGTCGGCATCGACGCAGGCCACCTGGCGGTGGAGTTCGTGCAGGCGGACCGGATCCAGGAGCTGAACCGCGCTTACCGCGCGAAGGACACGCCCACCGACGTCCTGTCGTTCGGCGTCGACGAGGCCGGCGACGCGTTTGGCCCGCGCGAGCTTGGCGACATCGTGATCTGCCCGCCGCACACCGTGGATCTGCGCGAGGCAGTGGTGCACGGCACGCTGCACCTGACCGGCATGGACCATGAGCAAGACGACGGCGAGATGCTGGCGCTTCAGGACGAGCTGATGCGCCGGCTCGACTGAACCGGAGCTGACCACAATGAGATCAGGTTTCATCGCGCTGGCCGGAAGGCCGAACGTCGGCAAGTCCACGCTCACCAACGGCATCGTCGGCGGCAAGGTCGCGATCGTCTCGGACAAGCCGCAGACCACGCGGCGGGCGATCAGAGCAGTCGCGAACGGCTCCGACTGGCAGCTCGTGCTGATCGACCTGCCGGGCGTGCAACGGCCACGTGACGCCCTCACCGAGCGTATGGAGCACCGCGTCGAGGCCGAGCTGACCGATGCCGATGGCTGCCTGTTGGTGTTGAACGCCGAGCAGGGAGTCGGTCCCGGCGACCGCTTCATCGCACGCCTGCTGGCGGGCGTGCAGAGTAAGACGCCGATCGTGATCGCGGTCAACAAGCTCGACCGCGTCCACCAGGCGAAGGCTGCCGAGGTCCTCCAGGACACCGCCGATCTCGGCCTGCAGGCCGAGATCTTCCCGATCTCGGCCCGGACCGGCGACGGCGTGCCGGCGCTGGTGGAGCACCTTGTCGGACTGCTGCCGGAAGGGCCACGCTACTTCGCGCCGGACGCCCGCTCGGATCAGTCCGAGTCGGTGCTGCTGGCCGAGCTCGTGCGCGAGCAGGTGCTGATCCGCACCCGTAAAGAGGTCCCGCACGCGGTCGAGGTCGAGGTCGAGGAGATCGAGCGCGCGCGTGCGGACCTGATCCGGATCGCCGCGACGCTGCTGGTTGAGACCGACTCCCAGAAGGGGATCCTGATCGGTGCCGGCGGCCGGATGATCAAGGACATCGGCGCCGGCGCGCGCAAGGCGATCGAGCTTGAGCTCGGCACGCACGTGCACCTCGCGCTGATGGTCCGTGTTCGCAAGCACTGGCGAGCCGACGAGCGCCTGCTCGACGAGCTGGGGATCGAGTAGCCCCGGCCGCGGGCTTCACGGCTGCAGCGAGCGCTAGGCGCGTCGTTCATCCAGCGTCCCCGGAGACAGGTCCGGGAACTCACGCTTGACAAGTAGTTCGCGTCGATCCCGATTCACCACCGCCTGCAACGCGGCGTGAATCGTCTCGCCTGAGCCCGTGGTGCCGAGCACCGCCGTGGCTGCGTTGACGAGATCGGTCCGGAAGTTGATATTGGCGCTATGCACCCGCTTGATGATACTATCGTTTGACAGTATCATGAACCTATGATCCAGTCGTTCGCGGACGACGTCACCCAAAAGGTTTGGATGCGTGAGCGGGTATCGCGTCTTGGCCTTGAGCTACAGCGTGGGGCGCAGAAGAAGCTGCGGCTGCTGAACGCGACGGGAGCATTGGGCGACCTGCGGGTGCCACCGGGCACCCGGCTGGAGAAGCTCGTCGGAGATCGAAAGGACCAGTACTCGATCAGGGTCAACAGCCAGCACCGGATCTGTTTTCGCTGGACTGACGCTGGCCCGGCCGATGTGGGACTTACCGACTATCACGACTAGACGAAAGGGGTTTTAGGTGGCAGATAGAGCGCATGACGCGATCACCCCGGGTGAACTACTCCTTACGGAGTTTCTCGAGCCGCTGGGCATCAGCCAGTACCGGCTGGCAAAGGCGACGGGACTCAGCCAGACACGGATCGGCGAGATCGTGCGTGGGAAGCGCCGCATCACCCCGGAGACTGGCTTGCGCCTGAGTCGCGCCTTTGGTCTGAGCGAGCGCTTCTGGATCAACGTCCAGGCTGACTATGACATCGAGATCGAACACGACCGGCATTCCCAAGCGTTGGACAAGGTCGAGGTGCTCGTGCCAGCCTGATCGCGAGTCCTACTCCGGTCGAGGGGGCCGTACGCAGCCTCGAATTGCTCGGCCCCATAGACTTGACCGGGTGGATGAGATCGAAGTGAAGTTCGACGACCGCGGCCTCGTGCCGTGCATCGTGCAGGACGTCTCCAGCGGCGAGGTCCTGATGCTCGCCTACATGAACCAGGAGGCGCTCGGGCGCACCCGTGAGACCGGCGAGGTGCACTTCTTCAGCCGTTCGCGCCAGGAGCTCTGGCATAAAGGGGCGACTTCCGGCAACACGCTCAAGCTCGAGGGGCTGCGTTACGACTGCGACGCCGATGCGCTGCTGGCCCTGGTCACGCCCGCCGGTCCCGCCTGTCACACGGGCGAGCGGACTTGCTTCTACCGCGGCGCGATGGAGCCGAAGCAGCAATTCGAGGTGCTGCCGGCGCTGACGCGGACGATCACCGACCGCAAGGCCGAGCATCCCGAGGGCTCCTACACCGTGCGCCTGCTGGATGACCGCGCCTACACCGGCGCGAAGGTCCAGGAGGAGGCCGAGGAGGTCGACCGCGCGACCCGTGAGGAATCCGACCAGCGAGTGGCCGAGGAGGCGGCCGACGTGATCTACCACATGTCGGTGCTGCTGGCGACCCGGAACATGAGCCTCGCCGACGCCGAGCGAGTGCTGGACGAGCGCAGCCGGCAGTGACGAGCTGACGAGCAAGACGAGCTGACGAGCAAGACGAGCCGATGAGCACCACCGCCCCCGAGCCGACCATGCCTTCGCAGACGCAGCTCCGGGGGCTGCTGCGCAAGTACGAGCTCGTCCCGGTCTACGAGACGCGCGTCGACGACACCGAGACTCCGGTCTCCGCCTTCCTCAAGCTCCGCGCCGGCGACGGCGGCCCGGCGTTCCTGCTGGAGTCCGCCGACCAGGGTCGGGTGGGACGCTTCTCCTTCATTGGCTTCCACCCGCGCAAGGTGCTGCGCTGGTCACTGGGCGACCCCGGTGATCCGTACGCGCTGGCCGCCGCCGAGCTCGAGCACACGCGGCCGGCGCCGCTGCCGGGACTTGAGGCGCCGTTCACAGGCGGCGCCGTCGGTATGTTCGCCTACGACCTCGTGCGGACCGTCGAGCCGCTCGGCGATCCACCGGCAGACCCGCTTGGTCTGCCGGACCTGGCGCTGATGCTGACCGACTTGGTCGTCGTCTTCGACCACCTGCGGCGCACCGTCACAGTGATCGCGAGCATCCGTGCCGCCGATGTCGGTGCCGCTTTGGGCGCGCCTGCGGGCGCGCCCGCCGGGGTGGAGGTGGACTCTCAGGCGGTCGACGCCGCGATCGCCTCGGCCTATGCCCGGGCCCAGCGGGAGATCGCCGACGTCTGGGAACGGCTCTCCGGGCCGGTGCCGCAGGCCGACGCCACCGAGCGCGAGCGCCGTCGCGGGCGCTCGCTGCCGGAGCTCGAGTCGAACATGACGCGCGAGCGGTTCGAGGGCAACGTCCGGAAGATCATCGACTACGTCTACGCCGGCGACGTCTTCCAGGTCGTGCCCAGTCAGCGCTGGTCGGCACCGACGCCGGTCAGCGCCTTCAGCATCTACCGCGGTCTGCGGACGATCAACCCGAGCCCATACATGTACTACCTCGACTTCGGCGACTTCCAGATCGCTGGCGCCAGCCCCGAGCCGCTGCTGACCGTCTCCGGTCGCACGGCGCGGACGCGGCCGATCGCCGGCACCCGTCCGCGCGGCGCCTCGGTCGAAGAGGATGCGCGGATCGCCGAGGGGCTGCTGGCCGACCCGAAGGAACGCGCCGAGCATGTGATGCTCGTCGACCTCGGCCGTAACGACCTCGGTCGGGTCTGCGAGTACGGCTCGGTGCAGGTCGAGGACTTCATGGTCGTCGAGAACTACAGCCACGTGATGCACATCGTCTCGAACGTCGCCGGCCGGCTGCGCGAGGACGTCGGGGCGCTGACCGCGCTGCGCTCGCTGCTGCCGGCCGGAACGCTCTCGGGCGCGCCGAAGGTCCGGGCGATGCAGATCATCGACGAGCTCGAGCCGGCCAAGCGCGGCGGCTACGGCGGCGCGATCGGCTGGATCGGCTATGGCGGCGACCTTGACGTCTGCATCCACATCCGCACCGTCGTGGTGAAGGACGGCGTCGCCTACGTCCAGGCGGGCGGCGGCACCGTCGCCGACGCCAAGCCCGAGAACGAGTTCGAGGAGTCGGTCGCGAAGTCACGCGCGATCCGCGCCGCGATCGAGCTCGCCTGCCGCCAGACCGGCTGGGACTGACGGACCGGCCAGGACGGACGGAACTGAGCGCGCCGCCCCCGCTGGCTACAGGGCGGCGTTCAGGTCTGTCTGGGTGAAGTCGTCGCCGTTAAACAGCAGCGGCAAGCTCGCGAGCGAGGCGGTAGCGTAGGCGAGGCAGTCGCCGAAGTTCAAGTTTGCCGGGTGCCGCCCCTTACCGAACCGACGCCAGGCGCCGGCAGCCACACGGGCGTGCGCCTCGTCGACCGGGACGACACGGTCGACGGTGCCAGCTACCAATAGCTCCAAGTCTCTGACCGCATCCGGGCCCTGCCGTGCCTCGGCGACGATCAGCGCCTCGGTGAGCGACACCGCGGAGATTGCCACCGCGTCGGCGCGCAGCGCGGCCAGAAAGCGTTCGGCGTCAGGCTCGCCGAGGACCACTGCAAGCAGGGCTGACGTATCGGCGGCAATCACGCGGGGAGTCCCCGGCTGTCGTAGCCCAGGATCTCGTCCTCCGGGCGCGTATTGATGATCGCGCGGCTGCGCCCCCGCGTGATGATCTCGTCCAGCCCGGGCGGCGTCGCGCGGGAGCGGGCGCGCAGTATCGCAAGGCGCTGCTCGATCGCCTCACGCACGGCTGCTGTGATCGGCAGCCCGGACAGCGCGGCGAGCTCGCGCGCGAGCTGATCGGTCCGCGGATCCTTGATGCTCAGCGCCATGCAGGAAGATCATCCCCTATATAGGATCCTCCTGATCTTCCTCAGGCAGCCGCTGGCGACTGAATCTGGATTTGGCTGCGCGCTGTGGTCGGCAGTCGTTCTCGGGCTGGCTGACCCGCTGGCGGGCCTCTGGCCCGTGCGTCAACCGAGCGCGAGTACGCGCCGGCCTCATCTTGCCTTGGCCTGGCCTGGCCTTGGCCTGGCCTGGCCTGGCAGCGGCCGCAGGCCAACCGTTACTGTTACATAGGTGCGGATTCTCGTCGTCGATAACTACGACAGCTTCACCTACAACCTCGTCCAGTATCTCGGCGAGCTCGCGGGACCGTCGAGCGCGATCGAGGTGGTGCGCAACGACCGCGCCACCGTCGACGAGCTGCTGGCCGGCGGCTATGACCGCGTGATCGTCTCGCCCGGGCCCTGTACGCCGAATGAGGCCGGGATCAGCCTCGAGACGGTCGCGCGCTTCCCGCAGGCGGGCGTCCCCACGCTTGGCGTCTGCCTCGGTCACCAGGCACTGGTGCAGGCCTTCGGGGGGAAAGTCGTGCGGCATCATCCGGTGCACGGCAAGGCCAGCGAGATCCAGCACGACGGCCGCACGATCTTCCGCGACCTGCCGCAGGAGCTGAAGGTCGGTCGGTACCACTCGCTGGTGGCCGATCCGCAGCTACCAGACGTGCTGGAGTGCAGCGCCACCGCCGGTGACGTCGTGATGGCGGTACGCCACCGTGAGCTGCCGGCCGAGGGCGTGCAGTTCCACCCGGAGTCGGTACTGACCGACTGCGGCCGCGAGATGCTGCGTAACTTCCTTGAGCAAACCCGTTGACGCGGGAATCCGCCAACGTAGACCGAGCATGGAGCCAGTGCGATGAGTGAGCTGTTGACCAGATCGATCGACCGTCTGGCCGACCGGGAGGACCTGACCGAGAAGGATGCCGCCGCGGTGCTGGCCGAGATCATGGCTGGCGACGCCACCGACATCGAGATCTCGGGCTTCTTGATCGCGCTGCGCGTGAAGGGCGAGACCGTCGAGGAGCTTGCCGGCCTGGCCCGCACAATGCGTGCGTTTGCGGCGTTCGTGCCGACCTCCGGCGAGAACCTGCTCGACACCGCCGGCACCGGCGGCGGCCGTCGCACCTACAACGTCTCGACCACGGCGGCACTGATCGCGGCCGCGGCCGGCTGTCAGGTCGCGAAGCACGGCAGCCGCTCGTCGACGGGACTGTCGGGCTCGGCCGACGTGCTGGAGGCGCTCGGCGCCCGGATCGATCTGACGACCGAGGGCGTTGCCCAGTGCATCGAGCAGATCGGCTTCGGCTTCATGTTCGCGCCCTACCACCATCCCGCTACGCGCCACGTGGTCGAGGTGCGCAAGCAGCTGAAGGTCCGCACCACCTTCAACTTCCTCGGTCCGCTGACAAACCCGGCCGGCGCGACGCGGCAGCTGCTCGGCGTCTCGGACCCGGCGACGCTGCCGAAGATGGCAGGCGCGCTGAGGCTGCTCGGCACCGACCATGCGCTGCTGGTCTGCAGCGAGGACAGCCTCGACGAGCTGTCGATCTCGGCGGCCACGCGCGTGATCGAGGTTCGCGAAGACCGCTTGAGCGAGTTCGTGCTGAACCCCGAGGACCTCGGTCTGCGTCGCTACCCGCCGGACGCCGTGCCCGGCGGGGATCCGCAGGAGAACGCGACGATCACGCGTCAGATCTTCGCCGGTGTCGACGGCGCCGCCCGTGAGCTGGCGGTGCTGAACGCCGCCGCCGCGATCTACGCCGGCGGCCGTGCCGACACGCTCGCCCACGGCATCGAGCGGGCGCAGGAGGCGATCGACTCGGGCGCCGCGACCGCCAAGCTCGATGAGTTCGTGGCGCTCACGGGCGAGCTGAGCACCGGTGCCAAATGAACGTTCTCGACGAGATCGTTGCCTCGACGCGCACGGCGGTGGCGGCTCGAGCCGCTCGGGTGCCGTTGACCGCGCTGCAGGCTGCCGGCGAGCAGCGGCTCGCTGGCCCGGAGCCACTGCGGGACTTCCGCGGGGCGCTGGCGGCGGACGGCGTCTCGCTGATTGCCGAGCATAAGCGCAGCTCCCCGTCGGCCGGACTGATCCGCGCCGATCTCGAGCTGGCCGACGTGGTCTCGGCGTACGAGCGCGCCGGTGCGTCCGCGCTGTCGGTCCTGACGGAAGAGGCGCACTTCAACGGACGGCTAGACGATCTCGGCGCCGCGCGCGCGGCGAGCCGGCTGCCGATCCTGCGCAAGGACTTCATCGTCGAGCCCTATCAGGTGCACGAGGCCCTGGCCGCTGGCGCCGACGCGATCCTCCTGATCGTGGCAGCGCTGGAGCCCGGCCCGCTGGCCGGGCTCCGCGACCTTGCGGCGAGCCTTGGCCTCGCCACGCTGGTCGAGGTTCACAACGAGCGCGAGCTGGCGACCGCGCTGGAGCTGGGTGCCGAGATCATCGGCGTCAACAACCGTGACCTCACGACCCTCGATGTCGACGTCGAGCGCACGTTCGCGCTGCGCGAACGGATCCCGGACGGTCACCTCATCGTTGCGGAGTCCGGCCTGCGCTCGCGCGCGCAGCTCGAGCGGCTCGCCGCCGCAGGGATCAACGCGGCGCTGATCGGCGAGCGGCTGATGCGCGCTCCGGACATCGAGGCGGCCGCCCGCGAGCTGACCGGCGTGCATGCCCCTACGCTATGAGCGCGATGGCAACGACGAAGATCAAGTTCTGCGGTATCACCTCGGTCGACGACGCCGAGCTGGCGGTGTCACTCGGCGCCTGGGCAGTTGGCATGATCCTCTGGCCGGGCTCGCCACGAGCGGTCTCGCTGCAGCGCGCGGCGCTGCTCGGACAACGCCTGAAGCGGCGTGCCGAAGCAGTGGGCGTGTTCGTCAACGCGACCCTCGATGACGTTGTCGGCGCCGCCGAGGCGGCGGAGCTGACGATCGTTCAGCTCCACGGCGACGAGGGGCCGGCCTTCTGCGCGGAGGTCGCGCGCCGCAGCGGCTGCAAGGTGATCAAGGCGATGCGTGTCCGCAGCGGCGCCGACATCCAGGCGCTTTCCGCCTATCACACCGACTTCCACCTGCTTGACAGCTACGTTCCCCGCGTCGTCGGGGGCACCGGCGAGAGCTTCGAGTGGGGGCTGGCGGCGCAGCGCCGTCGGCCGGCACCGCCGCTGATCCTGAGCGGTGGCCTGCGTCCCGATAACGTCGGCGACGCGATCGCCGCGGTGCACCCCTACGCGGTCGACGTCTCAAGTGGCGTCGAGCAGATGCCCGGGCATAAGAACCCGGCGGCGATGCGAGCCTTCGCGGAGGCCGTGGCGGCGAGCGATGCGGCTGCCGCAGCAGCAGCAGCCGCGGCAGCCACGGCAGCCGCGGGCGAAGCCTAGGCGAGGCTCGTTCTGTGCGCGTTGGTCCTGGGCGTCCCTTCGCGGACCTGACGACGCTGCGACTGGGCGGCCCGGCGCGAGACCTGGTCGAGGCCGGGAGCGCCGCCGAGGTGATCGCGGCGGTGAAGGCAGTGCCGGCTGGCGAGCCGCTGTTCGTGTTCGGTGGTGGCAGCAACTTGGTGGTGGCCGACGATGGCTTCGACGGCACCGCGGTGCGGGTCGTCAGCCAGGGGGTGCAGCAGCGCGACCTGACCGCCGCGGTGGTCCAGCTCGAGGTCGCCGCCGGCGAGCCCTGGGATGCCTTCGTGGCCGACTGCGTCGTGCACGGGCTGGCCGGGATCGAAGCATTGTCGGGGATCCCCGGGACCGTCGGCGCGGCGCCGGTGCAGAATATCGGCGCCTACGGCCAGGCCGTCGGCGAGCACGTGCTCGAGCTGGACGTGCTCGACCGCAGCACCGGGCGCCGCGAGCGGCTCAGCGCCGAGGACTGCGAGTTCGCCTACCGCGACTCGCGGCTCAAGCGCGAGGTCGGGCGCTACGTCGTGCTGGCGGTGACCTTCGTGCTGCCGCGGGCGCCGCGCTCGGCGCCCGTGCGTCACCGCGAGCTGGCGGCCGAGCTCGGGATCGAGCTTGGCGGGCGGGCCCCGGTGATGGCGGTCCGTGAGGCGGTGCTGCGGATCCGCGCGCGCAAGGGGATGGTGCTCGACTCAGGTGACCACGACACGTGGTCGGCAGGCTCGTTCTTCGTGAACCCGGTGCTGGCGCCGGCGGCGTACGAGGCCTTGCAGACGCGGTCGCGCGAGTTGGTCGGCGAGCAGGCGCCGGCCTACCCCGAGGGCGAAGCCGGCAACAAGGTGCCGGCCGCCTGGCTGATCGAGCATTCAGGCTTCGCGAAAGGGTATCCGCTGGCCGTGCGACCGCAGGCTGGGATCGCGATCTCCACCAAGCACCCGCTGGCGCTGACGAACCGCGGCCACGGCACGGCGACTGAGCTGGTCGCGCTGGCGCGAGAGATCGCCGCCGGGGTGGGGCGCAGCTTCGGCGTGAGCCTGCAGCCGGAGCCGCAGCTGCTCGGGCTGCGATGGGGCCGGTAGGCGCGGGCGCGCGAGCCCACCAGGGAAGATCCTAAACTCGGGGCCGTGCCTACCAAGACGATCGAGCACCGCTTCGGCCCCTACGGGGGGCAGTACGTGCCAGAGACGCTGATGCCCGCGCTAACCGAGCTGGAGGCCGCGTGGCTGGCGGCACGCGACGATCCCGAGTTCCACACGCGCCTCGACGGGCTGCTGCGCGACTACGTCGGTCGGCCTTCGCCGCTCTACAAGGCGCAGCGGCTATCCGAGCGCGTCGGCCACCCGGTCTACCTGAAGCGCGAGGACCTGAACCACACCGGTGCCCACAAGATCAACAACGCCCTCGGTCAGGCGCTGCTGGCCCAGCGGATGGGCAAGCGCCGGATCATCGCCGAGACCGGCGCCGGTCAGCACGGCGTCGCGACCGCGACCGCCTGTGCGCTGCTCGACCTCGACTGCGTCGTCTACATGGGCCGCGAGGACATGCGTCGGCAGCGGCCGAACGTGGAGCGCATGCAGCTGCTCGGTGCCGAGGTGATCGGTGTCGACGCGGGTGCGAGAACGCTGAAGGAGGCCGTCTCCGAGGCGATCCGCGATTGGGTCGCGAACGTCTCGGAAACGCATTACATCATCGGCTCGTGCGTGGGTCCGGCGCCGTACCCGGCGCTGGTCCGTGACCTGCAGCGGGTGATTGGCGACGAGGCGCGGCAGCAGATCCTGGAGCACGAAGGGCGGCTGCCGGAGCGCGTGATCGCCTGTGTCGGCGGCGGCTCGAACTCGATCGGCGCCTTCACCGCGTTCATCGGCGATGAGGACGTGAAGCTGATCGGTGTCGAGGCTGGCGGCGAGGGCATCGCCACCGGGCATCACGGTGCGGCGCTGACGGTCGGCGGCAGGCCCGGCGTCCTGCAAGGCGCCTACTCAGCGCTGCTGCAGACCGAAGACGGGCAGATCCTCGAGGCGCACTCGGTCTCGGCCGGGCTCGACTACCCCGGCGTCGGCCCGGAGCACGCGTGGCTGCGCGACACCGGCCGGGCCTCGTATGCCGCGGTCACCGACGCGGAGGCGCTGAGCGCGTTCACGACGCTCTCTCGCCTCGAGGGGATCATCCCGGCGTTGGAGAGCTCGCACGCGGTCGCGTGGCTGCTTGCCAACCCCGAATCGGAGCTCGACGTCGTCTGCCTCTCCGGGCGCGGCGACAAGGATCTCGACGAAGTGCTCAGCAAGCTGGGTGCGGCGTGAGCGGCTTCGAGCGGATCGCAGGTGGCGTCGGGCACGCACCGAGCGGTGCGGAACGGATCGCGGCGACGTTCACGGCGGTGCAGGCGGAGGGTCGTGCGGCGGCGCTGATGCCATACATGATGTCCGGCTACCCCGACCTCGAGCGCTCGCGGCGGATCGCTCGTGCCTACGTCGACGGCGGCGCCGATCTGATCGAGTTCGGCATCCCGTTCTCCGACCCGCTGGCCGACGGCCCCGTGATCCACGGCGCCGCCACGGCTGCGCTGGCGCAGGGGGTCAGCGTCGACGCGGCGCTTGAGCTCGTCCGCGAGGTCTCAGACGCGGTGCCGGTCATCGTGATGTGCTACGTGAACCCGATCCTCGCGGTCGGGGTCGAGCGTTTCGCCGCGCGGCTGCGTGAGCTCGGCGCCTGCGGTGTGATCGTGCCCGACCTGCCGGTGGTGGAAGCGTCGGAGGCGGTACAGGCGTTCGCCGCGGAAGGCATCGCGATGGTGCCGCTGGTTGCGCCGACGACCACAGCCGAGCGGATGCGTGCGATCGGCGAGCTTGCCAGTGGCTTCCTCTACACAGTTGCGGTCACCGGCACCACCGGTGAGCGCGCGACCGCCTCAGACGATGTGCCGGCGTTGCTGGCGCGCGCTCACGCGAGTACGCAGGTGCCGGTCGCGCTCGGCTTCGGCATCGGCACGCCGGAGCAGGCCGCGGCTGCGGCTGCGGCCGGCGCGGACGGGGTGATCGTCGGCTCGCGCCTGGTGCGGGCGGCCGGCGAGGCGGATCCTGCGGTGGTGCGAGACCTCGTTGCCGGTTTCGCGCGGGCGCTGCGTGAGCCTGGACGCTAGGCGCTCGCACGGGAATTTCCCTTGTGAGCGCTAGGATGGCCCGCTGATGCTTGAAGTCCTGACCGGCCGTTGGCGCCAACGTGCGCGCGGCCTGACCCTGATCGCGCTGGTGTCGCTGCTCCTCGCGGGCTGCGGTGTGACGGGCTCCTCCAGTAGTAGCAGCAGTAGCCAGACCGTGAAGATCACCGGTAACACGCTGAGGATCTACCTGAGTAAGCCGGCCGGTGCCGATGCCGCGCAGCTCGACGTGATCGACGCCGAGCAGCTCGCGTTCCAGCAGATCTCCGGCGGGGTGAAGGGATTCCAGCTGAAGCTCGACGTGGCGGCGCTGCCAAAGCTGTCGGCCAACGCCCGCAAGGCGATCCAGGATAAGACGGCGGTCGCCTACCTCGGCGACCTCGTCCCCGGCAGCTCCGAGCAGTCGGTTGGCATCACGAACGCGGTCGACCTGCTGCAGGTGAGCCCAACCGACACCGCGCTTGAGCTAGGAGCCTCAACGCCGGCGATCTCCGATACCCCGGACAAGTACTTCGAGTCGCTCAGCACCTATCACCGGACGTTCGCGCGGATCGTGCCGACCAGCGCCGAGGAGGCGTTTTTCATCGCCGCCCAGCTGCACTCCGCGAGCGTGAGCAGCCTTTACATCTCCAGCGACGGCTCGAACTACGGCGAGGCCCTGGCGCACGCGCTGCGCGGCGACGCGCGCAGCCACAGCGTCACGATCGCCTCTGCGGAGGCCGGAGCCAGCGCGATCTTCTACAGCGGTAACGACGCTGCCAAGGCGGCGAGGTTTATGAACGCCGCCGCATCCGCCGCGCCGAGCGCGCTCCTCTTGGCCCCGTCCGGGCTTGATCAGGCCGCCTTCGTCGGCGCGCTCAGCGCCACCGCAAAGGCGCACCTGCGAATTTCGACGCCGGGGCTTGCCGCCAGCAGCACGACTGCCGCGGGCAAGACCTTCGGGCAGGACTTCCAGTCACGCTACGGCCACGCTCCCGCCGGGCAAGCGATCTTCGGCTACGCCGCGATGCAGGCGGTGCTTGCCGCGATCAAGAACGCCGGGACGGACGCTGACAGTCGCGCCACGGTCGTCTCGGACTTCTTGAAGCTACATGAGTTCCAGACCGTGCTCGGTCCGATCTCGATAGACACGGACGGCAACAGCAGCTTCAATTCGTTCCTCTGGAGCCGCGTCGGCGGCTCCGGCATCGAGCCGGCAAGCGGACTGAAGCTGGCAATGACCGGCAGCGGCGGCTCGAAGTAGCGGGGCGCGGGCGGTGCGGTGCAGCAGTCACCGAGCCGGACGGCCGCCAGCGATCCTCGCGGCCTGCGCCATCGTCGCAGTCACGCTGTCCGCTTGTGGCAGTAGCGCCCAGCCGCCAAAGCCACGGACGGCGACGACGCGCACGCAGACGACGGCGCCGACGCGAGTCGACTTCGTCGTCAGCCTGCCGCAGCAAGGTAGCCAGGGGACGGCGGGCAACGCACTGACCTTGGGGATGCGACTGGCGCTTACCCAGGTGCACAACCGGGTCGGGCGGATGAAGGTGCGCCTCATCGTGCGTGACAGTGCCGTCCGCGGCGGCGGCGCCTGGAGTGCGATCGCCGCCAACGCGAACGCCCAGGCGGCGGCGCTCGACCCCGACGCGGTCTTCTACGTCGGCGACCTCAGCGACGGCGCCACGGAGATCACGGCGCCGATCGTGAACGGGGCGGGGATCGCCCAGGTCAGCCCCGGCAGCACCTATATCGGGCTGACGAATGCGGTGAAGGGCGTGACCGGCGCGTCCGAGCCCAAGCGCTACGACCCGTCCGGCACACGCACGTTCCTGCGTCTGCAGCCATCCGACGCCGTCGAGGCCGCAGCGATGGTGACGGAGCTCAAGCAGGACGGCTGTCATGAGTTTGCGATTGCGCACGACAATGCCACCGGCGACTGGAAGCTGGCGGAGCTGATCGATGCGGCCGCGCACCACTTCGGCTTGGCGGTGGCGGCGAACGACTACTTCGCCAAGCCCGGCTTCGGTGTGGTCCGCAGCTATCTGCAGCAGCTCGAGAAGTTCGGCGCGCACTGCGTGGCGCTGGCGGCGCAGAGCTCGCCCGGCATTGCGCAGCTGACCGCCGGGCTCGCAACGAACCTCGCCGGCGGCCTGATCGTCGGCGGCAGCGGCGTCTGTAACGGGTCGTGGCTCGCCGGACCCGGCGCCGGGGTCAGCGACACCGCCAGCGAGCGGTTGCGCTGCGTCGCGGCGCAGCTGCCGCTCGCCCACTACGTCGGCGGCAGCACCTTCAAGCAGCTTTGGAGCGCGCGCTATCCCGGGCAGCCGGCGAGCTGGGAGGGACTGACCGGCTATGCAACCGCGCAGCTTGCGATCGACGCGCTGAGCACGGTCAGCGCCGGTGAGGACCTGCGGGCGGAGGTACGGCGTTCGCTGTTCTCGGGCGTCAACCACGCGACTGTGATGGGGCAGCTCAGCTTCAGCCGGGACGGAAACGTCGAGGGTCCCGGCTACGGGCTCTTCCGCGTCTCGCGTAACGGCGAGCCGATCTACGTCCGGACGCTGATGCCGGCGAGCTGGGTTGGATAGGCCCCGAGGGGCCGAGGTCGGGGCGATCGCCGCTTGCGGCGATCGCCCCGACGCTGGGGGAGCCACGTTGACGGCTGGTCCGGGAGCTACCGTCAGCCACATGAGTTCGGCAGAAGCGAAGCGGTCCCCCGCGCGGAAATTGTTCTTGATCGACGGCTCGAGCCTCGCCTACAGGGCGTTCTTCGCGCTCCCGGAGTCGATCGCAACCTCGACCGGCGAGCCGACCGGGGCGATCTTCGGCCTTGCGTCGATGCTCGTGAAGGTGATCAGCGAGTACGGCCTGCAGCCGACGCTGGTCGCCTGGGACAGCGGCTACACGGGACGCAAAGAGCTATATCCCGAATACAAGGCGCAGCGCGCCTCGCGGCCGGACCTCTTGCGGCAGCAGTGGCCTCACTTCCAGCCGCTGGTCGAGTCGTTCGGCTACCTGAACCTGCAGGTCGACGGCTACGAGGCCGACGACGTGATCGCGTCGGTGGTGACGCAGGTCCAGCGCCAGCGTGACGGCGAGGAGCCGCTGGAGCTGGTGATCGTGACCGGCGACCGCGACGCGTTCCAGCTGATCGACGAGCAAACGCGGGTGCTTGCGACCGCACGCGGGATCACCGACACGAAGCTCTATGACACGCAGGCGGTGATCGACCGCTGGGGCATCCCGCCGCAGCTTGTCCCCGACTTCATTGGCCTGAAGGGCGACACCTCCGACAACATCCCCGGGGTCCCGGGGATCGGCGAGAAGACCGCCGGCCAGCTGCTGCAGCAGTTCGGCTCGCTGGAGGGTGTGCTGGCGAACATCGACGAGGTCACTGGCGCCAAGCGCAAGCAGAACCTGACGGAGCATGCCGAGGACGCGCGCCTCTCCAAGCAGCTCGCGACCCAGCACCGCGACGTGCCGGTGCAGTTCGACCTCGAGGCGCTGCTGCGCGTCGCCCCCGACCGTGCGCGTCTGCGCGAGACCTTCCGTACGTTCGAGCTGCGGGCGCCGCTGCGGCGGCTGGAGGAGCTGTTCGGTCCCGATCTCGGCATGATGGGCGACGGCGGCGAGGCGGTCGTGGAGGCCGTCGCGTCAGCGGGCGCGGCGGCCCGGCCCGTCACAGTGGACGAGCTTGTCTCGCTGGCCGCCGGCGATGGCGAGCTGGCGCTTGCCGTCCGTGCTCCGGCGGTCGACGACGGCGCCCTGTTCGGTGACGCGGAGGGCCTGACCTTTGCCGTCTACGAGCCTGGCGGCGATGAGGTCCTGACCGGCGAGTGCGCGGACGCGGCAACGGCGGTCACCGCGCTCGGCGAGCGGCCGCTGCTCGTCCACGATGCGAAGTCGCTGGGCACGGTGCCGGCGCGGCTTGCCCACGACACCGCGATTGCGGCCTATCTGCTGGATCCGGCGCGGCGCTCGTACGAGCTGCCGGAGCTGCTCTCGGACCGCGGGATCGCGGTCGCCCTCGACGAGCCGGCCGCCGCCGACGCGGTCGCGCTACCGGAGCTGGCGCGACAGCAGCGCGAGGAGATCGACAGTCGCGATATGAGCCGGCTCCTGAATGAGATCGAGCTGCCGCTGGTGCCGGTGCTGCGGTCGTTGGAGCTGGCGGGCTCGAAGCTCGATACCGAGCGGCTGGCGCAGATCTCGCAGCGGCTGCGGGACGAGGCACGCGCACTCGAGTCCGAGATCTACGAGCTTGCCGGCGAGGAGTTCATGCTCGGCTCGCCGCGGCAGGTCGAGGCGATCCTGTTCGAGAAGCTCGGCCTCTCGCGCAAGCGCCGCGGGAAGACCGGCTACAGCACCGACGCCCGAGTGCTGCAGGCGATCCGCGACGAGCACCCGATCGTGCCGAAGATCGAGCGCTGGCGCGAGCTGACGAAGCTGGTCGCCACCTACCTCGATGCGCTGCCGGCGCTGATCGCTACGGACGGCCGCATCCACACCACCTTCCACCAGACGGCGGTGGCCACCGGGCGGCTGTCGTCGAGCAACCCCAATCTCCAGAACATCCCGATCCGCACACCGCTCGGGCGCGAGATCCGCGCTTGCTTCGTGGCGGAGCCAGGCAACCTGCTGGTCAGCGCCGACTACTCGCAGGTCGAGTTGCGGCTGCTGGCCCACATCGCCGGCGAGGAGGCGCTGCGCGAGATCTTCCGCGCTCAGCAGGATGTCCATACCGCCACCGCCTGCCGGGTGTTCGGCGTCGAGCCGGACCAGGTCGACGGCCGCATGCGCTCGAAGGCGAAGATGGTGAACTATGGGATCGTCTACGGCCTGTCCGCCTATGGTCTCGCCGACCGGCTCGACATTCCGCAGAGCGAGGCGGAGGACTTCATCAAGCGCTACATGGACGGCTTCCCGGCGGTCAGCGCCTTCATCGAGCGGACGATCGCGCAGGCCACCGAGCAGGGCTACGCCTGCAGCCTGTTCGGACGGCGGCGGCCCGTGCCGGAGCTACGCGCCCGCCGCTACGACACCCGTAAGCAGGGTGAGCGCTTCGCGGTGAACATGGTGGTTCAGGGCACCGCCGCCGACATCATGAAGATCGCGATGGTACGGGCTCAGCGCGCGCTTGAGCGCGAGCGCCTCGCGACGCGGATGGTGCTGCAGATCCACGACGAGCTGCTGTTCGAGGGGCCGGCTGCGGAGGCCGAGCAGGTCCGGGATCTGGCGGTGCGCGAGATGGCTGCGGCGTTTACGACCGACCCACCGCTGAAGGTCGAGGCCGGGATCGGGGCGGACTGGCTGGCCGCGAAGTAGCACCGTCCGCGTTTGCGGTCACTGGGGCAGCACAGAGCTTGAACAGTGTCATGAGGTCTGGAAAGGCGACGTTCAGGGCAGCTTCGCTGAATAACTGATCGCCACCCGGTAGGAGGGAACAATGAGTTCCATCGCAGCGCAAACTGGCGTGCCTGACCACGTCACACAGCTGGGCGAGCTCGCGGATCGCATCGTCCGCGTGGCGCGGAAGATCGAGGTGCACCGCTTCCAGGATCCGGACATCACCCAGCTCAGCTCGCTGGAGGCGATGCTCTTGCGCTACGTCGATGACCACCCCGGCATCAGCCCGAAGCAGATCGCGGCCGACCTGATCATGCAGGGCAGCAACGTCAGTGCCGGCGTGCGCGGACTGCAGGCGAAGGGCCTCGTGACGAAGACACTGGATCTGCAAGACGCACGCTACACGCACTTGCGGGTGACCGCGGCCGCGCGCGAGGGGATCGTCCGGGTGCGGGCCGAATGGGGCGTGCTGCTCGAGGCCCAGGTGCCAGCCGATACCGATGTCAGTGGCGCCGTTCGCCTGCTGGCGTTGCTTGACTCAGCGCTGAAGTGAGCGGCGAGGGTTGCTGCGGTGCTGGCTCAGCAGGGTGATGTGCGAGTTTGTCACGCATCGGTTGACAAACTCGCACATCACCCCTCCGGAGATCCTGGCGGCAACTCATGTGGGCGGTTCAGCGGGACCGCCCACGGCAGCTCGCGACCGCCGCTAGACGAACTCGGGTGGTGCGAGCCGCAGATAGCGGTTGAAGGCTGCGTCGCGCAGCGTCCGCAAGCGCATCGAGTCGAGCAGCAGCATGAGCGCCCGTGGCGAAAGGCGCGGGATCAGGCGCTGCAGCGACAGCAGCATGTCGTACTTCCAGCGGTGTGACTCGTGAAAGGCGCCGTAGGCGGCGAGCGCCATCGCCTTCGACTGGCGGCCGCCCAGCACCTCGGCCAGCTGGCGCCCGAGAGCGATGCCGAAGTACAACGCCGGACGGATCCCCTCGGCGGTCAGCGGCGCGCAATGCCCGGCAGAGTCGCCGACGAAGAAGATGCCGTCCTCAGTGGGCTCGCGCAGGCGGTGAGGAATCCAGTTGCCCTGGTAGCCGTTGGGCTCGTGACCGAGGTCGCGGGTGAGCCGCACGGTCGACTGCCGGACGTGGAAGGCGGGGTCGAACGAGCCGACACCGACGCGCACCTCGTTGCCGGCGGGGATGCTCCAGGCGTAGCCCGCGGGTGCGTAGCGAGGGTCGATCCAGAGCTCCAGCTCCGAGCCCGAGCCGGCGGGGTGAACCTCGAGCCCGCGCGAGAGCTCGGCGTGCGGCGGCTGGATCGGGGTGCCGCTGCCGAGCACGCGGCGCCAGCCGAGCGCGTCGACGATCAGCGGCGCCCGCAGCTCGCCGCGGTCGGTGCTCACGACGTCGCCGTCACGACTCTGCACGACCGCCAGCTCGAGCTCGAACGAACCCTGTGCGGCCAGCAGGCCGCACAGCTCGCGATAGTCGAACGTCGAGAACGACCACGGCAGCCGGAAGCTGACCGTCCGCCGCGGCGTATGCACGCGCATCTCCGGCAATGTCTGCCGCAGGGCGGCCGTGAGACCCAGCCGTTGCAGCCAGCCGGTGGGGATTCCACACGCCGAGGTCTGGCGCTCGCCGAGCTCATAGCGGTCGACGATCAGCACCTTCGCGCCGGTCGTCGCAAGCTCTCGCGCAACCGCCAGCCCGGCGAAGCTCGCACCGCAAATCAGCACGTCGCAGTCGCGGCTGATCGGGGTTCTCTCAGCCCCTCGCTTTGTCGCTCTCAGCGGCACAGCGGGTGATGATAGGCGCCGCTATCCTTCCGGGCACCAATGTCAACTATCACTGACCCAACCACAACCGAACTACCCGAGGCGAAGGTCGTCGAGGGCTCTGACGGTCTGCTGCTGGAAATCGGCGGCCAGATCGTTCCGAACTACGACGCAACCATTCACCCCTTCTCCGAGGGTGATGTCGTAACCGGTCATGTAGTGCGCATCGACCATGACGAGGTCCTGGTCGACATCGGCTACAAGTCCGAAGGCGTCATCCCCTCCAGCGAGCTTTCGATCCGGAAGTCTGTCGATCCTAACGATGAGGTCGCCATCGGCGACGAGGTCGACGCCCTGGTGCTCACGAAGGAGGACCAGGAAGGGCGCCTGATCCTCTCGAAGAAGCGGGCTCGTTTCGAGAAGGCATGGCGGCGCATCGAAGCCGCCGCGGCGACTGGCGATCCCGTCGAGGGCACCGTCATCGAGGTTGTGAAGGGCGGCCTGATCATCGACCTCGGCGTGCGTGGCTTCCTGCCCGCGTCCCTGGTCGACATCCGTCGTGTCCCGAACCTCGATGAGTACATGGGCCAGCCGATCGAGTGCAAGGTCATCGAGCTGAACCGCTCCCGGAACAACGTGGTGCTCTCGCGCCGCGCCGTGCTGGAGGAGCAGCGCAAGGAGGATCGCGAGCGGATCCTCGACCGGCTGCAGCCTGGCCAGGTCGTGGACGGCGTGATCTCGAACATCGTCGACTTCGGCGCATTCGTCGACCTCGACGGCATCGACGGCCTGATCCACATCTCCGAGCTGTCCTGGTCGCACGTCAACCACCCGTCGGAGATTCTGAACATCGGTGACCACGTCACCGTGAAGGTCCTCGACATCGATCGTCAGCGCCAGCGCATCTCGCTGGGCCTCAAGCAGACCCAGGAAGATCCGTGGCAGCGTGTCGTCGACACCTACAACATCGGCGACGAGCTCGAGGGCACGGTCACGAAGGTCGTCACCTTCGGCGCCTTCGTGGAGATCCTCGACGGTGTCGAAGGTCTCGTGCACATTTCCGAGCTTGCCCAGCATCACGTCGAGAACCCGCGCGAGATCATCCAGCCGGGCGACGTCGTCCGCGTGCGGATCCTCGAGATCGACTCCGATCGCCGGCGGCTGTCGCTGTCGATCAAGCGTGTCGACGGGCAGACCTTGCCGGTCCGTCCGATCGAGAACCCGGATGACGAGTACGACGACATGCCGGACCTGGGCCTCTCGGAGGACGTCTTCGCCCCCGCCGCATCAGAGGCTGAGCCTGAGCAGACGGCCGCCGAGTTCGAGCAGCCGATGGCCGAGTTCGAGCAGCCGATCGCCGAGCCTGAGGCACTTGTGACCGAAGCCGAACAGCCCGCGGCCGAGGCTACAGAGCCGGCGGTCGAGACCGAGGAGCCTGTGGCTGCGGCTGAGCAGCCGGCGGCACCCGTCGAGCAGCCTGCGACTGAGCCGGAGCCCGAAGCTGGCGCAACGACGGACGACGCGACCGACGCGCAGTAGCCCGGTACTGGGCCTGACAGGCGGAATGGGGGCGGGGAAGTCCACCGCCCTCGCCGCCGCGTCGGAGCTCGGCGCCGAAGTTCTATCCAGCGACGAGGTCGTGCACGAGCTTTACGTGCACGACCTCGAGCTGCGTCGGCAGCTCGTCGCCCGCTTCGGCGACGAGATCCTGGCCGGCGACGGCATCGACCGTGATGTCGTTGCCGAACGGATCTTCGCCAGTCCCCCCGAGCGCGAGTGGCTCGAGCGGTTGATCTGGCCACTGGTACACGCTCGGGTCGTGAGCTGGTGTCAGGAGCACCTTGCCCACACGCCGCCGCCTAAGGCGCTCGTGGTGGAGGTGCCGCTGCTGTTCGAGTCCGGCATGACGGCGGACTTCGACGCCACGATCGCGGTGGTCGCCACCGAGCACGTGCGTCAAGATCGCGCCGCGACCCGCGGCCACCACGCGCAGGAGGAGCGTGCGACTCGCCAGCTCTCCCAGGATGAGAAGGCCGCCCGCGCCACCTACGTCATCCATAACGACGGCTCGCCCGCCGAGCTGCGCAAGCAGCTGGCCGTGATCTTCGATCAGCTGTCGACTACCTGAGCGCGTGTTCGTGAACCAGGGCTGCACCTTCATGGACTACGGCGGCATTCGCTTGGGTGACGGGGTGACGATCGCCCCGAGGGTCAACCTGATCACCGTCGGCGACCCGGTCGACCCGGTCGACCCGGTCGCGCGCCACGAATACGTCACCGCCGCGCCGACCCTCCTTGAGGACCATCAACGCAGCTCGTGACTGACGGCGCATTTCCCACGGATACCAGGGGAACTGCGTCGTCGGTCGGGAACCCCGCAGATGACGCCGCGTACGTCGCGTAGCCTATGCAGAGATGAGTGACGACATCGACCTATACCTGCGTACCGGGGTGGTTGCGCCCGGCGGCTGCGTGCCGATCGACCTCGGCGCCGACCGTGACCGGCAGGTGCTGGACCGTCACGGGCTGGGTGAGTTCATCGCCGTCGCCGGAATGTTCGGCTCGACCAGCTTCGTGCTCGCCCGCTGCGTCAAATGCCGCAACTACACGGTGATCGGCCCCGGCGACCAGGCCGACTCGATCGCCTTCTGGAACATGCAAGGCCGGGTTTGCGACGACTGCGTCGCGGCCAAGCCAGAACCGCCGCGGCTAGCCTGATCGGCTTCCAACGGCATCCCGCATCCTGCACCGCGTGATCCCTCAAGCTACCGTCTAACCGCGCAAGATCGAAGGAGCAAACGTATGGACCTTGGCATCCACTTCGCCGACTTCACGCTCCCGGGCGGCAACACCGCGCTGGGGGACATTGTCTCGCGCAGCGCGGTCACCGCCGATGAGGCAGGCTTCAAGTGGTTCACCTTCATGGATCACTGGTTCCAGATGGAGCAGCGGGCGACCGCACAGGATCCGATGCTCGATGGCTACGTCAGTCTCGGGTTCGTGGCCGGTCAGACCAAGCAGATCCAGCTCGGGCTGCTGGTCACCGGCGTCACCTACCGGCATCCTGGACTGCTCGCGAAGACCGTGACGACGCTCGACGTGCTCTCCGGCGGCCGGGCGTTCCTCGGCATCGGCGCCGCCTGGTACGAGCGCGAGCACCGCGCCCTCGGCGTGCCGTTCCCACCGCTGTCAGAGCGGTTCGAGCGGCTTGAGGAGGCGATCCAGATCGCGCTGCAGATGTGGAGCCCGGACGACGGCCCGTACAGCGGCAAGCACTACCAGCTTGCCGAGACGATCTGCAACCCACAGCCGGTCAGCTCACCACACCCGCGCATCCTGATCGGCGGCAGCGGCGAGCGTAAGACGCTGCGGCTCGTTGCCCGCTACGCGGACGCCTGCAACCTGTTCGGCACATCGGCGGATGAGGTGACGCACAAGCTCGACGTGCTGCGTCGCCATTGCGAGACCGAGGGCCGCGACTACGACGCGATCCAGAAAACGATCCTGCCCCAAATCGACGCGTTCACGGATCCTGACGGCTTTGTGGCGGCGATGGAGCAGTACGCGGCGCTCGGTATCAGCCAGGCGCAGGTCGTGCCCTCGACGCCGGACCCGGTCGGCTACATCGAGCGCCTGGCCGAGACGGTGCTGCCAAGGCTGAAGGAGCTCGGCTAGCACGGCTGAGCGCTCCGGCGGCAAACCGGGCGCCCCGGCAGTGACAGCGGCCCGGCCAGTAACCAGGGCGCCCCGGGGCAGTCACCTGGGTGCCCTGACAGTGCGGAGGGCGCCCAGGAAGCGGGCACGCCGGCGGGCGTGCCCACAATCTCTGACCTCAGCGAGGTTGGCTTACCGGTCCGTGACCGCGACCTTACGGCTCACACGAAGCCGGCGACCTCGTGGGGACGGTAGGGCTCCTCGAGGCGCCCCATCTCCTCGGCGGTCAGCTCGAGGTCGAGCGAGGCAATCGCGTCGGTGAGGTGCTGCGGCTTCGTGCAGCCGACGATCGGCGCCGTCACCGTCGGGTTCGCGGAGACCCAGGCAAGCGCGACCTGCGCTGGCGGGACGCCCCGGACCGCGGCGATCTCCGCGACCCGCTCGACGACCTGCTCATCCTCCGGGACGTAGAGCGTCTTGCCGAACTCGTCGGTCTCCGAGCGCGCGGTCTTCGCATCCCATGGGCGCGTCACCCGGCCGCGCGCCAGCGGGCTCCACGGGATCAGGCCAACACCGGAATCCGCACAGAACGGGATCATCTCCCGCTCCTCCTCACGGTAGATGAGGTTGTAGTGGTTCTGCATCGTCACGAACTTCGTCCAGCCGTGCCGCTCGGCGACTTCCTGCGCCTGCACGAACCGCCAGGCGTTCATCGACGAGGCGCCGATGTAGCGGACCTTGCCGGACTTGACGAGGTCGTGGAGCGCCTCCATGGTCTCCTCGATCGGCGTCGTGTAGTCGTAGCGGTGAATCTGGTAGAGGTCGATGTAGTCGGTGCCGAGACGGCGCAGGCTGTTGTCGACCTCATGCATGATCGCGTTGCGGGAGAGCCCCGCGCCGTTCGGGCCGGGACGCATCCGGTTGAAGACCTTGGTCGCGATGACGACGTCCTCGCGCGGAGCGAGTTCGTGCAAGACGTGTCCGACGATCTCCTCGCTGGAGCCGTCCGAGTAGACGTTGGCGGTGTCGAAGAAGTTGATCCCGGCTTCGTACGCCTGGGTGATGATCACCCTGCTATCCGCCTCTCCGAGCGACCACGCATGGTTGCCGCGACTCGGCTCGCCGAAGCTCATGCAGCCGAGCGCCAGGGCCGACACGTCAAGGCCCGTACTTCCGAGTTTCACGTAGCGCATGATTCGAGCATATGCACGTTTGCTGCATTACATTTGACGCAATGGACAAGGGGCCGATGCGGACAGTCGCAGCCGGGTGTCGCCGGGAGCAGGACCGGTCGCGGTGAGCGTCGCGACCGAGGTCAGCCAGCGTCCCGAGGAACACACGCTCGACCGGCGGGCGATCCTGGTGCTTGCCTGTGGCCACGGCTCCGCCGACATCGCCCAGGGCTCGGTCCCGGCGCTGCTGCCGTTCCTGCACCACGACTACGGCTACAGCTACGCCGCCCTGGCCGCACTGGTGCTGGCGATGACGATCACCTCGTCGTTGATCCAGCCGATCTTCGGCTACCTGGCCGACCGCCGCTCGATGCCGTGGCTACTGCCGGTCGGCGTCCTGGTCGCCGGTACCGGCATCGCGTTCTCGGGGCTCAGCCACAGCTATCCGCTGACGTTCGCGGCGATCGCGGTCTCCGGCCTCGGCGTCGGCGCCTACCACCCGGAGGGCGCGCGCTACGCGAACTACGTCTGCGCCGGTCCCCGGCGGGCGACCGGCATGAGCCTCTACTCGGTCGGCGGCAACGTGGGCTTCGCGCTCGGGCCGATCCTGGCGACGCCGCTGGTGCTCGCCTTCGGCATGAACGGCACGGCGTGGCTCGCCGTGCTCTACGCGGCCATGTTGGCCGTGGTCCTGCTGAACCTCGCGTACGTGATCTCGTTCCGCCCGGCTGGCGGGCGGGGTCCGAGCGCGGCTACGCAGGCGGCGCGTCCCGATCGCTGGGGGCCATTCAGCCTGGTGGCGGGCGTGGCCAGCTTCCGCTCAGCCGTGTACTTCGGCCTGCAGTCGTTCCTCGCCGTCTACCTGATCCACCGCTTCCACGTCAGCGAGAGCACTGGCAACGCGGCCTTGACGGTGATGCTGGTGATGGGCGCGATCGGCACGCTCGTCGGCGGTCGGCTCGGCGACCGCATCGGCCTGAAGCCCGTTTTGCTGATCTGCATACCGGCGATGGCACCGCTGATCGCGCTGCTCCTGGTCGGTGGTCTCGGTGTGGACTTCGTGCTGGTCGCGCTGATCGGCTTCTTCACGGTCGGCACCTTCTCGACCACGGTCGTGCTCGGCCAACATTTCCTACCGAACCAAATTGGCGTCGCTTCGGGGATCACGATGGGAGCCGCGATCGGGATCGGCGGCGTCTGCGCGACGTTGCTCGGCCTGCTGGCCGACGCCACCAGCTTGAGCACCGTGATGGCCGTGATCGTGCTGCTGCCGCTGCCCGGCCTGCTCTGCGCGCTACTGGTGCCGAAGAACTAGGCGGGGACGCGCAAGTAGCGTGACCGGTCTGACGCTCGGGAACGGCGGTGCCGAACCAGTGGTTCGACACGCTTTACATTGTGGGTGATGGGCGTGACGCCGTTTGAGGCAACTGCAGCCAGGCGCCGGGGCGGGAGGCGCCGGGCCGGACGGCGGCGCTTTGGCAGAGTCGCCGGCGTCGTGCTCGTCGCGGTGCTCGCGGTCGTGGCTGTCGTGCTTGGGACGCGCGCGGAGCGGCACTTCTCGTTGCCATTGGAGTACGCCTCGATCATCCGCACGCAAGCGCATCAGAAGCGGCTCGACCCGGCCTTCGTGGCCGCCGTCATCTACGCGGAGACACGCTTCCGACCCCGTACCTCGAAGACCGGCGCAGTCGGCCTGATGCAGATCGAGCCGGTGACTGCCGAGTTCCTCGCCAAGCGCTCCGGCGCCACCACGTTCACCGTCGCCGATCTCGGGACCCCGGCTGTGAACATCGCCTACGGCAGCTACTACCTGCGTTACTTGCTCGACGAGTACGACGGCAGCGCCGTGCTCGCCCTCGCCGCCTACAACGGCGGTGAGACGAACGTCAACCGCTGGCTGGCGAAGGCGCGCACGTCCGGGACGAGGTTCACCGTCGCCCAGATTCCGATCGCGCAGACCAAGGCCTACGTGAACGAGGTCCTGGGCGCCCAGCGCCGCTACCGGGCGAAGTACGCACAAGCGCTCGGGTACACGTGATACGGTGCGATGGGTCTCTTGCTGCGCGCGAATTCACCGACGCGGCATCGACGCCGTTAGCCGTAGCCGATTTTGTACACATATGGGAGAAGATCGGCTACAGCCGACGACGCTGACCGGCCGCCGAGCCCGCTGGTGACCTCTGGACCGGGCGCTAGGCTGGCCGAACGATGACGGACCAGGCCGCTCAAGCAGACCAGGCCGCTCAAGCGCTCGCCCTGTTCAGTCTCGCGACGCGGGAGTGGTTTGCGCGCGCGTTCGAGGCGCCGACGCCGGCGCAGGTGATGGCATGGCCGGCGATTGCCTCTGGTGAGCATGTGCTGCTCTCTGCCCCGACCGGCTCGGGGAAGACGCTGGCGGCCTTCCTCTGGGCGATCGACCGGCTTGCAAGTGAGCGTGTGGGATTCGAATCCACCGGTGCGGAGCAGGGCGAACGGGCTGAGGGCGGCGGCAGGGATGGTCAGGGAGCGCCCACCGACGGCGCGCCCGCTGGCGCGCCGGACCAGCGCGGCATCAGCCTCGTCTACGTCTCCCCGCTGAAGGCCCTCTCCTACGACATCGATCGCAACCTGCGGGTGCCGCTGCACGGGATCGGCGCCGACATCGCCGTCGCGGTGCGCTCCGGCGACACGCCGCAGTCCGAGCGCCAGCGGATGCTGCGCCACCCGCCGGACATCCTGATCACCACGCCCGAGTCGCTCTACCTGATGCTGACCAGTCGGGCGCAGAAGCTGTTCGGATCAGTCCGCTGGTGCATCGTCGACGAGATCCACGCGGTGGCCGCGACCAAGCGCGGCTCGCACCTGGCGCTGACGCTGGAGCGGCTGAGCGAGGTCGCGACGCGGGGCAAGCCGGCCGGTGCCCCGGAGCCGCAGCGGATCGGGCTCTCCGCGACGCAGAACCCGCTTGAGGAGATCGGGCGCTTCCTCGTCGGCCCGAGCCGCAAATGCCGGATCGTCGACAGCGGCGTGCGCAAGCCGCTCGATCTGCACATCGAGGTCCCGGTCGACTCGATGGCGAACCCGGACGACAGCCCCGGCGCCGAGCTGGAGCCGCTGATCGGCGGCAGCGAGCCGACGCTGCGCTCGATCTGGCCGGCGATCTACCCGCAGCTGCTGCGGCTCGTGCGCGAGCACCACTCGACGATCATCTTCGTGAACGCGCGGCGCGGCGCCGAGCGGCTGGCGCTGCGGCTGAACGAGCTCGCGGCGACCGAGGACGAGGCGGCGGGGCGGCCGGTGCGCGAGATCGCCCGTGCCCACCACGGCTCGCTGGCGCGCGAAGAGCGGACGGTCGTCGAGGAGCTGCTCAAGTCGGGACAGCTGCCGTGCCTGGTCGCGACCTCGTCGCTGGAGCTGGGCATCGACATGGGGGCGGTCGACCTCGTGATCCAGGTCGAGTCGCCAAAGTCCGTCTCCGCGGGACTGCAGCGGATCGGCCGCGCCGGGCATAACGTCGGCGACGTCAGCCAGGGCCGGATCTTCCCGAAGTTCCGTGCCGACCTCGTGGAGTGCGCAGTGGTGGTCCACCGGATGCGCGAGGGGAAGATCGAGCGCACGGTGATCCCGAAGAACGCGCTTGACGTGCTGGCGCAGCAGATCGTCGCGATCTGCGTGGCGGCGCCGGGTGAGGATGGGGCGGAAGCCGGCACGATCGGTGTCGACGACCTGTTCGCGCTGATCACCCGCACCTACTCCTATGCGGAGCTGTCAAGGGCGACCTTCGAGAACGTGCTGGACATGCTTGACGGGCGCTACCCGTCCTCCGAGTTCGCCGAGCTGCGGCCGCGGATCGTCTGGGACCGGATCGCGGGCACGCTGAGAGCCCGACCGGGAGCGCGAATGCTGGCGGTCACCAACGCTGGCACGATCCCCGATCGTGGCCTCTACGCCGTGACGCTGCCGGACGGCCGGCGTGTCGGCGAGCTCGACGAGGAGATGGTCTACGAGGCACGCCCCGGCCAGACCTTCCTGCTCGGCGCGTCAAGCTGGCGGATCGAGCAGATCACGCGTGACCGCGTGATCGTCACGCCGGCGCCGGGGGCGCCGGGGGCGGTGCCGTTCTGGCGCGGCGACGGCGTCGGCCGGCCGGCTGAGCTCGGTGAGGCGATCGGCGCCTTCAGCCGCTGGGCGGTCGACCAGGAGCCGGAGCTGCTGGCACGCGACTACGACCTCGACGCGCGTGCGGCGAAGAACCTGATCGAGTTCCTGCGCGAGCAGCGCGACGCGACACGCGTGCTGCCCTCGGACCGTGCGATCGTGATCGAGCGCTTCCGCGACGAGATCGGCGACTGGCGTCTCTGCGTGCTCTCACCGTACGGCGGCCGGGTGCATGCGGCCTGGGGGCTCGCGCTGAGCGCCCGGATCCGCGACCAGCTGGAGCTCGAGGCCGACGCGATCTGGTCCGACGACGGGATCATCGTGCACCTGCCCGACGTCGACGAGCTCGACGCCGCGGCGCTGACCGAGATGGTCACGATCGACCCCGGCGAGATCGAGCAGCTGGTCCTGAACGAGCTTGCCGGCAGCGCCCTGTTCGGCGCCCGCTTCCGCGAGAACGCGGCGCGCGCGCTGCTGATCCCGCGGGCGATGCCTGGGCGGCGTACGCCGCTCTGGCAGCAACGGCTGAAGGCCCAGAACCTGCTCGAGGTCGCGCGCCGCTACGACGACTTCCCGATCATCCTCGAAACCGTCCGCGAATGCGTGCGCGACGTGCTTGATCTGCCGGCGCTGAGGACCCTGCTCACACGGATTCAGCGGCGCGAGGTCTCGGTCGTGGAGGTCGAGACTCAGGCCGCCTCGCCGTTTGCCTCCTCATTGCTGTTCGACTACGTCGCCACCTACATGTACGAGGGCGACACGCCCAACGCGGAGCGCCGAGCGGCGGCGCTGTCGCTCGACCGTGACCTGCTGCGCGAGCTGCTGGGGCAGGACGAGCTGCGTGAGCTGATCGACCCGGACGCGCTGGCGGCGGTCGAGGCGGAGCTGCAACGGCGGGCCCCCGAACGCCAGATCGCGAACCGCGACCAGCTCCACGACCTGCTGCGGGTGCTCGGCGATCTGAGCGAGGCCGAGATCGAGCAGCGGACGTTGCCGGAGCTGCACGCGGCGCTGCCGCAGATGCTGCAAGCGCTGACCGGCGAACGCCGAGCGGTGCCGGTGCGTCTTGGTGGTGAGCAACGCTGGATCGCGGCGGCCGACGCCGGCCTCTACCGGGACGCTTTCGGGGCGGCGCCGCCCGGTGGCCTGCCGGAGGCCTTCCTCGAGACAGTGGCGGCGCCGCTGGTCGCCGTCGTGCGTCGCTACGCCGCCACGCACGGACCCTTCACGACCACTGAGCTGAACGCTCGCTATGGCTTCGACTGCGGTAGCGCCCTGCGCGAGCTGGAGCACGCGGGCGAGTTGGTGCAGGGCGAGCTGCGGCCGAACGGCAACGGCCGCGAGTGGTGCCATCCGGACGTCCTGCGGCGGCTGCGGCGGGCGTCGCTGGCGGCGCTGCGGCGCGAGGTCGAGCCGGTCGAGCCGCGCGCGCTCGCGTGCTTTTTGCCGCGCTGGCAAGGGGTTGACCGCAACCCCGCCAGCGGCGCCGGCGTCGATCGCCTGCGCGACGTGCTGGTGCCGCTGCAGGGGCTGGCGCTGCCGGCCGCGGTCTGGGAACGTGAGGTGCTGCCGCGCCGCCTCGGCGCCTACTCGCCGAGCTGGCTCGACCAACTCTGCTCTGCTGGCGAGGTCGTCTGGCTCGGCGCTGGCTCGCTCGGCCGTCACACCGGCCGCGTGGCGTTTTACTTCCGTGACGACTTGTCGCTCCTGGCGCCGGCTCCCGCTGGAGCCGGCGCCGGTCCGGGCGGCGCTTCCGGCGACTCCGCCGGAGTGAGGGGCGCCGATCGAGCCGGCGCTGGTGGCAGTGGCGCCGGCCTGACCTCGCCCGCCCACGTCGCCCTGCGTGAGCGTCTGGCCCGTGGCGCCTGCTTCTTCAACGACCTGCTGGTGGCGCTCGACGGTCAGACGGGCCAGGAGCTGCAAGACGCGCTCTGGGACCTCGTCTGGGCCGGCGAGGTCACGAACGACGCCTTTGCGCCGCTGCGCGCACCGCGCCTGACGGTGGCGGTTACCGCTGCGCGACTGGCGCGGATGCGCACGGGGCGCTTCTCGGCCCGGCGCCGCGCCACCGCCAGCGGCGGCGCGGCGATGGCAGGGCGCTGGTCGCTGACGGCATCGCTGTGGGCGGGGGCCGATCTTCCCGACCCGGCCGCCCGGCGCCGGGCGCAGGCCGAGCTGCTGCTGGAGCGCTACGGCGTGCTGACGCGCGAGCAGGTGCTGGCCGAAGGCGTCAGCGGTGGCTTCGCTGGGATCTACCCGGAGCTCTGTCAGCTCGAGACGCTCGGAGTCGCGCGCCGCGGCTACTTCGTCGAGGGGCTGGGCGGCGCGCAGTTCGCGCTGCCGGGCGCGGTCGAGCGCCTGCGCGAGCACCCGGGGTCGGACACACCGCAGGCACTGGTGCTCTCAGCCGTTGACCCGGCGCAGCCCTACGGCGCGGCGCTGCGCTGGCCGGTGAGGGAGGGGGCGGTCAAGGCGCCGGCCCGGCAGGCCGGCGCCCAGGTGGTGCTGGTCGACGGCGAGCCGGTGCTCTACCTCGAGCGCGGCGGTCGCTCGTTGCAAACGCTCGTCGAGGCCGGCGATGAGCGTTTGGCGCCGGCGCTGGCGGCGCTGGTCGATCACATCCGCGCCGGGCGCGGCAGTGTCAAGCGCGTGGCGCTGGAGAAGCTCGACGGCGAGTCCGCCTTGGTCTCGGCGCTGGCCGATCAGCTGATCGAGCTTGGCTTCCAGGAAGGCCCGCGGCGGCTGACGCTGAGCGCCTGAGCGACGGCCGCGGTCAGCGAGATGTACGAACGCCGCAGCGATGAACGCCCGGGCGAGGTCTGAAGGCGTAGGCGGTGCCTGAGGGTGACACGATCCTGTGGGCGGCGACGCGGATGCGGCCGCTGCTGGAAGGGCGGGTGCCCGATGCGATCGAGACGCCCCACCCCCGCACAGCGGCGGGCCACTGGCCCGAGCGACTGGCAGGTCAGGAGGTGAGCCGGATCGAGACCCACGGCAAGCACCTGTTCCTGATCTTCGCCGGCGGCCTGCAGCTCCACTCGCATCTGCGCATGACCGGTGCCTGGGATGTGCGCCCGTCGGACGGGCGCTCGCTGCGCTCGCCGCGACGGGCATGGCTGCTGCTCCGGGCCGGTGGCAGCGAGGCGATCGAGTACGACGGGCCTGTGCTGGAGTTGCTCACAGCCGCGCGACGGCGCTTCGACCAGCGGCTGGTGGCGCTTGGCCCGGACCTGCTGGCCGACGAGTTCGACGCCGAGACGTTCCTTCGGCGCTGGCACGCACAAGATCAGGGGCGTGCGATCGGCCTGGCCCTGCTTGACCAGCGCCTGCTCGCCGGCATCGGCAACATCTGGCGGGCGGAGGCGTGCTGGGCCGCGGAGCTCGATCCGTGGCGACCGGTCACCACACTGACCGGCGAGCAGGCGCTAGCGCTGGTGCTCGGCGTCCGACCGCTGATGCTGAAGTCCGGTCACGAGGGGCCGCTGGCGGTGAGGCCACGCGTCTACGGCCGCGCCGGCCGCCTTTGCCCGCGTTGCGGCACGCTGATCCGCGCGCGTGGCCAGGGCGATCAGAACCGCACCCTCTACTGGTGCCCGGGCTGCCAGCACTGACATGCGACCGCACGTCGATACACCGGGACGCTTGTCACCGACGGATGCGGCCGCTCAGGCGCCGGCGCGGCGGAGCTGCTCGCCTACGCTGCCACTTCGGCGGCAATCGCGGCCGCTACGGCGGTGATCGCCCGCTCGACATGCGCCGGCGTCGTGCGCCAGTCGCAGACGCTGACGCGCATCACGTGCATGCCGCGCCAGGTGGAGGGGCCGAACCAGGCTTGGCCGTCACGCTGAATCCGAGCGATCACGCGGTCGGTGAAGACGTCGTCCGCGAGGTCGGAGAGGTCGCTGTCGGCGGGGTCGCGGTCAACGAGGCCGCGGCCGCTACGGTCGCTCCTGACCCGGTCGCTCCCGTCGGGGTCGTGGAAGCGGATCAGCCCTTGGTTGAACACCGGGAAGGTGACCGCTTCGGCGCCGTCAAGCGCGCTGATCCCCGTGACCAGGGCCGCGGCGTTGTCGCAGTCGGCGTCGATCAGGGCGGCAACCCCGTCGCGCCCGAGCGAGCGCAGAGCGGCGTAGACCGGGGTGGCGCGGCTACGGCGTGACCACTCTGGCGTCCAGTCCATCGGGTCGCGCTCGGCACCCGCGGCCGGCGGCATGTAAGAGGCCTGCATCGCCGTCGCCGAGCGGTGCGCAGCGGCGTCGGCGACGATCGCGAAGCCGCAGTCGAAGGGAGTGTTCAGCATCTTATGGGCGTCGGTGACCCATGAGTCGGCCCGCTCCATCCCGGCCGTCAGCTCCCGGTGACGGCGGCTGGCCGCGGCCCAGAGGCCGAAGGCCCCGTCGATGTGCACCCAGACGTCGTCGCGCTTCCGGGCAAGGTCGATCGCCGCGGCGAACGGGTCGAACGCGCCGGTGTTGAGGTCGCCGGCCTGCAGACAGAGGATCGTGGGCGCGCCGGTGGTCGCCACGAGCGCCCGCTCAAGCGCATTCAGCTCGACCTGGCCGCTGGTCCCGGTGGCGACGGCGTGGACGGCGTCGGTGCCGAACCCGAGCAGTCGCAGTGCTCGGTCGATGCTTGCGTGCCGGTCCGCGGAGCAGATCACCTGGATCGCCGGCGCTCCGAACAGCCCGCGTGCGGACACGTCCCAGCCGGCACGGTGCAGCAGCCCGTTGCGGGCGGCTGCAAGCGCGGTGACATGGCCCATCTGCGAGCCGGTGACAGCCGCGAACGAGGCGCCGGAGGGCAGGCCCAACAGGTTGATCAACCATTCGCCCGTGACCTGCTCGACAACTGACTGAGCCGGAGCGTGAGCGTAGCTGGCGGTGTTCTGGTCCCAGGTCGAGGTCAGCCAGTCCGCTGCCAGCGCTGCCGGCAGCACGCCGCCGATCACCCAGCCGAAGAACGCGCCGCCCGTCGAGTCCAACAGCCCATCGGCGGTGCCGGCCACGAGCTCGTCGATCACCTGCTCGGCCGGCTCGCCGGCGGCGGGCAGCTCGCCGCCAAGTGCGGCGTACAGCGTCTCGTGGGTGCCGTCAGGCTGCACCGGCCGCTCGTCGAGTCCCTCGAGAAAGTCCGCCGCGTGATCCGCGGCGCGGTAGAGCAATGTCCGCGTATCGGCGCCATCTGGTGCCGACAGCCGATCAGTTGTCGTGATGCAGGTTGTTCGCACCTAAGTCAGGTTATTCGACGGGCGAGCCTTCACGAGCGCCCGCCCGCAGCCCAGCCTCTTGGCGACCGCTGCCACTGCCGTCGTCGGCAACGTCGGGCTCGCCGGTATGGCGGCACGGGGGCGAGGCGTCACACCACTCGGCTAGCCTGAAATTGAGATGAGCGTCCGGCGTGTCGGCCATAAGGGTGCGGATCTGATCGCGCCCGGCAATACCATCGCGAGCTTCGATGCCGCGCTAGCGGCCGGTGTCGACATGATCGAGTTCGACGTGCTGCCGGCTCTCTGCGGCCGTGGCTTGGTGATGGCGCACGACCGGCCCGGCCTCATGGGGGCTCCGTTGCCGCTCGACCGTGGCCTCGAGCATCTCGCCAGCCCCCGCTTCGCGGGCATCGACCTCGATGTCGACATGAAGCTACCGGGCTACGAGCTGAGCGTGCTCGCCGCGCTGCGCGCTCACGGCCTGTTGCGGCGCAGCTTGGTCTCGACGGTATATCCCGCCAGCCTGGCCGTGCTGCGGGAAGCCGAGCCGCCGCTACGGCTCGGCTGGTCGGTGCCGAAGCTGCGTCACGACCCGTTCCGGAACCCGCTGCTGCTGCCGGTCGCGGCGGTGGTCCTGCAAGCCGCGCGCTTGGAGCTGCCGCGCCGTGCCGCCGACGCGATCCGGCGCGGCGCCTGCAGCGCCGTGATGGCTCACTGGCGGCTGGTGAGCCCGCGCCTCGTCACCGCCGTTCGCGAAGCGGGCGGCGAGCTCTACGTCTGGACCGTCGACGACCGCAGTCGCATCCGCCGGCTGGAGCAGATGGGGGTGACAGGTGTGATCAGCAACGACCCGAGGCTGTTCGACACAGCGGTGTAGTCCGGTAGGCTGCAAGTTATGAAGCTGTTATCGTCGCGACAAGGGCCGCTTGGCGCCGTCTGCTGACGATGCCGGACGAGCCTCAGAGCCAACCGACGGTCGAGCTGCTGGAGGGGCTGTCGCTGTTCGAGCGCCTCGACGAGGGGGATCTCGTGCAGCTGGCGGGTGTGTCGCTGCCGCGCAGCTTCTGCACCGGTGAGGTCGTGTTCCGCGAGGGCGATGATTCCGACACCTGCTACGTCGTCCGCAGCGGCATGGTGCGTGCGACGCGCGAGCACTCGGATGGCCGCACGCTGACGCTGGCGACGTTCGGGCCCGGCGAGGTCTTCGGCGAGATGGCCGCCTTCGACCAGCGGCCGCGATCGGCCACGATCGACGCCGTCGTCGACACCGAGCTCGTGGCGATCCTCGGTGCCGACATGCGACGGCTTCTGCGCGAGCACATCGAGATCACGTTCAAGCTCGCCGAGGCACTGGTCGAGCGGCTGCGCACCACCGACGATCGTCTCGCGCGGCAGTCGTTCCAGAGCGTTCAGAGCCGGGTGGCGGCGGTGCTCGCACAGATGGTCGAGCTTGCGCGTGGTGAGCAGCAGGAGGGCGACGGGATCCTGCTCACCGCGACCCAGGCAGAGATCGCCCAGCTCGCCGGCTCCTCGCGGGAGTCCGCCAGCCGCTTTTTGGCGGTGCTCGAGCGTTCCGGGATAATCAGTCAGGGGCGGGGCCGGCTGCTGGTCCAGGATGCGGAAGCGTTGGAGCGGTATGTGTACTGACACGGATGTGAGCGAAGGAGACGGCGTGAGCAGGTCGGGTAAAGGGCCAGAGTTCTCGGCGGGCGGCGTCGTCGTCCGCGGCGACGAGCTGATCGTGATCGTGCCGAAACGGCGCAGTGCCAAAGACCAGAAGGTGCTTGGCCTGCCGAAGGGACACGTTGAAGCGGGCGAGACCGCGATCGACGCCGCTCTGCGCGAGGTGCACGAGGAGGCTGGCGTGACGGCCCGCGTGATCGAGCCGCTCGGCGACGTCGACTACATCTACCGGTGGGAGGGCAAACGGCACGCGAAGCATGTCGAGTTCTTCCTGATGGAGTACGAGGCGGGCGACCCGGACGACCACGACCACGAAGTCGAGCGAGCGTATTGGCTGCCGCTTGAGCAGGCGGTCGCCGAGATCACCTACGACGGCGAGCGCGAAGTCGTCAGCAGAGCACTTTCGCGCCGCACACGCAATCAGTAGGCTACGGGCCGTGCGAGTACTGAACTTCTATTCATCGGTGTTTGCCGACCAGCTGCGCCGCGGGCGTAAGACTGCGACGATTCGCCTCGGCGACAAATCCCAGAAATATCATCGCAACGAGTGCGTGGTCGTCACCATCGGCTACCAGCACTCGCCCCGCGAGAAGATCTTCGACGCCGTCATCGATGAGGTCGAGGTGAAGCTCGTGAAGGAGCTCTCGCCGCGCGACATCGAGCACGACAACCCTGAGTTCCGGCGCATCGACGAGATGGTTCGGTTCCTCGAGCAGATCTACGGTCGCCCGGTGACGATGGAGGACACGGTGACGGTCGTGCGGTTCTCACAGATCATCGAGAATCCGCCGGAGATCCGCGACCGGATCAAGGGTCTCGCCGGCTCGAACAACTAACCGCTCGCGCCTGGTCCCGCCGCGACCTGGGGCGGTCCGATCAGACGGCGGCCCGGCCGGTTCACAAGGCCGGTTCGCCGGGGATGATCACGGGCTCGCGCGGCCGTCTTGCAACGGTGCGGTGACAATCTCGTGAGCGTCTGTTGGCACTCTCGTACAAAGAGTGCCAACAGCAGCCTGGGCGAGCTATATTGGTCACCGGTTGGCACTCTCACGTCATGAGTGCCAAGACGAAATTCACTTCGGAGGTTCCATCGAGATGTCCCTGAAGCTCAAGCCCCTTGGCGATCGTGTGATCGTGAAGGCGATCGAGGAGGAGGAGACGACCGCCAGCGGCCTTGTTCTCCCCGACACCGCTAAGGAAAAGCCCCAGAAGGGCGAGGTTCTCGCCGTTGGCGACGGCAAGGTCAACGAGGACACGGGCAAGCGTACGCCGCTCGACGTGGTGGTTGGCGACCAGGTCCTCTACAGCAAGTACGGCGGCACCGAGATCAAGGTGGACGGCGAAGAGTTGCTCGTCCTCCGTGAGTCGGACGTGCTGGCCAAAGTCCAGTAATCGCAAGCCGTCCAGGAGACTGAACAAATAATGGCTCATAAAGAACTGAAGTACGACGCCGACGCGCGCGCCGCTCTGAAGGCGGGCGTCGACACCGTCGCCAACGCCGTCAAGGTCACGCTCGGCCCGAAGGGCCGCTACGTCGTGATCGACAAGAAGTTCGGCGCCCCGACGATCACGAACGATGGCGTCACCATCGCTCGCGAGATCGAGGTCGAGGACGTCTTCCAGAACCAGGGTGCACAGCTCGTCCGCGAGGTAGCCACCGCTACCAACGACATCGCTGGTGACGGCACCACCACTGCGACCGTTCTGGCCCAGGCGATCGTCCGCCAGGGTCTGCAGAACGTCGCTGCCGGTGCCAACCCGCTGGCGCTGAAGAAGGGCATCGAGAAGGCCGTCGACGCGGTTGTCGTCAGCCTCAAGGATCAGGCCCAGGAGATCTCCGGCAAGGATCAGATCGCCCGTGTGGCGACGATCTCGGCCGGCGACGACGAGATCGGCGACGTCATCGCCGACGCCATCGATAAGGTCGGTAAGGACGGCGTGGTCAACGTCGAGGAGGGTCAGACCTTCGGCATGGACCTCGAGTTCACCGAGGGCATGCAGTTCGACAAGGGCTACATCTCGCCGTACATGGTCACCGATCAGGACCGTATGGAGGCCGTGCTCGAAGACCCGTACGTGCTGATCGCCAACTCGAAGATCGGCTCGGTCCGCGACCTGCTGCCCGTGCTCGAGCAGGTGATGCAGTCCGGCAAGCCGCTGCTGCTGATCGCCGAGGACGTTGAGGGCGAAGCGCTCGCCACCCTGGTCGTCAACAAGCTGCGTGGCACCTTCACCGGCGTTGCCGTCAAGGCCCCGGGCTTCGGCGATCGCCGCAAGCGCATGCTGGAGGACATCGCCATCCTGACCGGCGGCGAGGTCATCAGCGAGGAGATGGGCCTGAAGCTGGAGAACACTCAGGTCTCTCAGCTCGGTCGCGCCCGTCGCGTCGTCGTCGCCAAGGACACCACCACGGTGGTCGACGGCTCTGGCGACAGCGATGCCATCAAGGGTCGCATCAACCAGATCAAGGTCGAGATCGACAACACCGACTCGGACTTCGACCGCGAGAAGCTGCAGGAGCGGCTGGCCAAGCTCTCCGGTGGCGTTGCGGTCGTGAAGGTCGGCGCTGCCACCGAGACCGAGATGAAGGAGAAGAAGCATCGCGTCGAGGACGCCCTGCAGGCCACCCGCGCCGCCCTCGAGGAGGGCATTGTCCCGGGCGGCGGCAGCGCCCTGCTGATCGCGCAGCAGAGCCTCAAGCTCGACGAGATCGAAGATGTCGACGTCCGCACCGGCGCGCAGATCGTGTACCGCGCCCTTGAGGAGCCGCTGCGTCAGATCTCCGAGAACGCGGGCCTCGAAGGCTCCGTCGTTGTCAACGATGTGCGCAAGGCGAAGCCGGGCGAGGGTCTGAACGCCGCTAACGGCGAGATCATCGACCTGATCGCCGCCGGGATCATCGATCCGGCGATGGTGACTCGTTCGGCGCTGCAGAACGCGGCTTCGATCGCGAAGAACATCCTCACCACCGAGGCGATCATCGCCGAGATCCCCGACAAGGAGCCTGCCGGTGCCGGTGCCGGCGGCGGCATGGGCGACATGGCGGGGATGATGTGATCCGCGCTGAGCGGAGATTTGCCGTACTGCCTGCATCTCTCTGGTAGGCGGCTTCGGTGGAGGGCCCGGCCTGCTGGCCGGGCCCTCTGTCGTTCTGGGGGCGGTGCACCGCGCGGCTGATGCCCGGTATCCGGCGCGGCCCCTCTCCTGGACGACCGACGCCCCCTTTCCTTTGGATGCCAAAGGAAAGGGGGCGTCGGTCGTGGGACGGCGCCCGCCGTGCGCTGTGACACTTTGTGACGAAGCTGGGGTGCCGGCGTAGTGGGGGTAGATGCGTGGACCAAGGTTGCACTTGACGAAGGACCCGGAGAAGGCCTGGGGCCGGCTCGAGGAGCTCTACCGCTCGAGCCGCGACGACGTTTACGCCTACGTGGCGACGTTGCTGCGTGACCGCAGCGCGGCCGAGGACGTGACCGAGCTGACGTTCGAGCGGGCGTACTCCCGGTGGCGGACGTTCGATCGGCAGCGCGGCGATGCACGGGCGTGGCTCTTCGGGATCGCGCGCAACGCCGCGATCGACGAGTTGCGCCGGCGCCGGCGGGTGGTGTCGCTCGCCGAGGAGCCGCAGGCGGAGTCGGTTGCGGCGGCGCTCGCTGACATCGATCCCGAGGCTGAGGCCGAGGACGCGGAGCAGGTCGTGCTGCGCCGGAGCCTGGTGCGGGCGGCGCTTGCCGGGCTGCCGGGGCGCGACCGCGATCTGATCGCGCTCAAGTTCTCCGCTGGCTTGCGCAATGCCGAGATCGCGCGCGTGCTGGGCGTAAGCGAGTCGAACGCGGGCACGCGTCTGTACCGCGCCGTCGAGAAGCTGAGGAGGGCCATCGATGTCACGGTTTGACTTCTCATCGGCGGATCCCACGGTGCTGGCGGAGCTCGATGTGATCGACCGCACGCTCGCGGGGGAGGCGGTTGACCCCAGCGACGCGGAGCTTGCCGAGCTGGCGCTGCTGCTGTCCAGCGACCGCGAGCAGCCGGAAGCCGGGTTCGTGTGCGCGCTGGATGCGCGGGCGGCTCGTCGCTTCACTCCGGCGCCGGGACCGCGCTCATGGGGCCGTCGCCTGCCCGGTAGCTGGCCGCTGCAGGTCGCCATGGCCGGTGTGGCCGCGGTGGTGATCGCGGTTATCGTCGTGGTTGCCGTCGGCACGCTAGGCGGTTCGAGCACAGCGCGGAAGTCGGCGGAGAGTATGGCCGGCCCGAGCACAGCGCGGCAGCTGGCGGGGGCCGTGAGCCACAATTCCGCCGTGAAGTCCCCAGCTGCGACCAGCTCCGCGGCCGTCTCCGGTGCGGCCAGCACAACGGGCAGCATCTCAGGCCTGCCGTACAGTGCCGCCTCGGGGCGCAAGGTCGTGCAGTCCGCGCAGCTGACGCTTCGGGCCGCCAATGACCGCATCGACACGGTCGCCCAGGAGATCTACAACGTCGTCGCGGCTGAGAGCGGGATCGTGAAGAGTTCGAAGGTCTCTGATGCGACGGCGTCGCAGGGCGGCGGTAGCGCGGTCTTCAACCTCAGCATCCCGAGCGGCAACCTCGAGACGGCGCTTGCGCAGATGTCGAAGCTGCGCTTCGCCACGGTGCTGACGCGCAGCAACTCGACTACCGATGTCACCAACACCTACAACTCGGACCGGAGTGCGCTGCAGGACCAGCAGGCGCTGCGTCTGTCACTGCTGAAGCAACTTGGCGAGGCCACCACCACGGCTGAGGTCGACTCATTGCAAGCGCGGATCAAGCTGGCCGAGACGCAGATCAGCAATGACCAGTCGGCCCTGGCGAACCTCAAGCACCAGATCAGCTACAGCAATGTGTCGGTTCAGCTCGGCAGCGGCACGGCGGCCGTAACGACGACCAGCAGCTCACATGGCTTCACGCTCAGCGTTGCTTGGCACGATGCGATCCGCGTGCTGGTGGTCGCGGCCGGCGTGATCGTGGTTGCCGCTGCTGTGCTGATCCCGGTCGCACTTGTCGCAGCTCTGCTCGGCTGGTTCGCCCACGGTATGCGTCAGCTGCGCCGCGAGCGTGTGCTCGAGCGGTCCTGAGCCGGCGCCAAATGCGCCGCGCTGGGCGGGTCCGTTGACAGGCCTTCAGGGCGGTTGATAACCTGATTCCTGCGAGTAAGGTAGGAACGAGCTTCTGCAAGTCTCATCTCCTGACCTTGAGAAAGCCCGGCGTGGCTGCTACACACGCCGGGCTTTTGTCTATTAACGAGGCGAGGCAGCCCCGGGCTGCTACCTGCGGGATCGCCCCTGGACCTCCGTTAGCGCGCTACCAGCGCGATGACTAAGGCCATCTGCGAGAGCAGCGGTGCCACGGCAAGCAACGCAGAAACTGCATTCTGCATGTCTGTCACCTCCCTTCCGCCCTGGGTACGGCATCCTGGAGAATAGGCGGCGAGGATGTACGTAAGCGAGTTAAGTGTGCCGTTAGTGTGTCAGGAATGTAACAGAAATGATTACTGCAGGGCTAGCGTTTCGACCCTGAGCAAGGTATGCCGTTGGCAGTCGACTATCGGCGTCCGCAGTGGCTGGTAGATTCGAACTTCATGAAGTATGTGATTCAGCCAGTGCGACAGTCCTGATGCGCGACTTCCTGGCCGCGCTGGACGCGGTGTTTGCCGCGCTGGAGCGTATGGACGGCGGCGATGCCGAGGCAGCCGGGCAGGCGCGCTCCGCGCTGGCCGAGTTGCGTTCCTGCTACCCCGCGCTGACCAAGGACGAGCGCGATGCGGCCCTGTCGCTTGCCAGGCTGGCCTCCGCTCGCGTCCAGTCGCTGCCGCGCCCGTCGGGGGAGGCGTTGGTGCACGCCCGGATGGCGACAGCGGAGGCGTTGGTGCGTCCGTCGGCGTCGCGTTTCCGAGTAGCGACGCCGACGGACGCACCAACGCCTGCCCATATCGAGGTAGGTCCGGACGCGCCGTCGGGGTCCGCACCAACGCCTGCCCTTGCTGCTTCTGCGAAAGCAGGTCCCGACGTGCCGCCCGAGATTGACACATTCGAGCGAGGAGTGGCGTCGCCTGCGCCTGCCGCGATGCAAACCAGCATGGACGGCCTGTTGTCAGCAGCCTCAACCGCTGTAGGGGCGTCATGGGTGCCGCCGGCGACGAGCGCAACCCGTGCAAGGGCGTCTGGGGGGCCTGCGAAGACGCGTTCCAAAGCAGCGCCTTCGCAGGCCCCCCAGACGCCCGTCCCGGCGTCGCTGGCAGCACCAGAACAGGCTGCTCAGACGCGCCCAACTACGCCGCAACGACTATTCACAGGAGACCCGACACCGGAGGCGCTGCTGGACTTCTTCGGCTATGAGTCGTTCCGGCCTGGGCAGCGCGGACCCCTGCAGGCGGCGCTCGACGGCCGCGACAGCCTCGTGATCATGCCGACCGGCGGTGGCAAGTCTCTGTGCTACCAGCTTGCCGGGATCGCGACTCCGACGCTCACCGTGGTGGTGACACCGCTGGTGGCGCTGATGCGAGACCAGTGCGAGCGACTGGTGAAGGACGGTCATCCGGCGGTGATGCTCGCGGCGACGGCACCCGAGGAGCAGAACGGAGCGGCGCTCACCCAGATCCGCGACGGGCGGGCGCGGATCGTCTTCTGCGCGCCGGAGCGATTCGGATCGCTGGTCTTCAACGAGGCGCTCGGCCAACGCAAGGTCGACCTGTTCGTCGTCGACGAGGCGCACTGCGTCGCCGAGTGGGGGCACGACTTCCGGCCTGACTACCTGCGGCTCGCGCAGGCGATCGAGCGATTGGGCCGGCCGCCGGTGATGGCCTGCACCGCGACCGCGACGCCGCCGGTCGCGCGCGAGATCGAGCAGCGCCTCGGCCTTCGCGACCCGGAGATCGTGCGCGGCGGCTTCGACCGTCCGAACATCTCCTTCGACGTCGTGAGCCTCAGCGGCAAGGGCTCGGTCGCCCGTAAGCGCGCGCTGCTGCGCGCCGGGCTCGGGCAGGCCGAAAACCTGCCGGCGATCATCTACGCCGGTACGCGCAAGGACACCGAGTCCGTCGCTGCCTGGCTGAACGAGCAGGGCATCGGTGCCGTCGCCTACCACGCGGGGCTCACCCCCGACGTGCGTGAGGCCGCCCAGCAGCGATTCATGTCCGGCGCGGCGCCGGTGATCGTCGCAACCAGCGCCTTCGGCATGGGTGTCGACAAGGCCGACATCCGCTCGGTCTGGCACTGGGCGCTGCCGACCAGTCTCGAGGCGCTCTACCAGGAGGCTGGCCGCGCCGGGCGCGACGGCGAGCCGGCTCGGGCGGTGCTGCTGGCGATGCGGGCCGACCTTGGTCGCCTGATCAACTTCAACAACCGCCGTGTCACGACGGTCGAGCAGGTCGAGGGCTACCTTGGCGATCTGCGAACTCGGGCAGGTGGCGAGACGACCATGGTGATCGACGCTCCCTCGGAAGACGCCGACCGGATCTGCCTTTCGATCTGTGAGCAGGCGGGGGCGGTCACGCTCGATCCGGCCGGCGGCGGTCAGCTTGCGGTGCGCCTACAGGGGGAGCTGGACCGCCAGCGGGCCTATCGATCTTGCGAAACGGCGCGGCAGCGCGGCTGGGACGCCTATCACGCGATCGAGCGCTACGCCACCGACGGCGAGCACTGCCGGCGCCGGCAGCTGCTGGAGCACTTCGGCGATCATCGCGAGCCGGAGCCGACCGGGCGCTGCTGCGACGTCTGCGATCCGCTCGAGTGGCTACCGGACCCGGAGGGGATCGAGGTCGACGGTCGCGCCCGCCGGCGTGCTGGTGCTCCGGGCCTGACGGCCGGTGGGCCGGCGGGCGCGACCATCGACCTCACCGTGGCCGATCGGCCGCTGTTCGACGCCCTCGTGCAGTGGCGTCGCGAGGCCGCTGACGGCAAGCCCGCCTACGTTGTTGCGAACAACGCCGCGCTGGCGGCGATCGCGGCCACTCGGCCGCAGACCGATGAGGAGTTGCTCGCGATTCACGGCGTCGGCCCCCATTTCATCGAGGCCTACGCCGAGCCGGTGCTGGCGCTGATCGCGTCGATCCCCGGCGACGCATGATTGACCACGACTTTTCCACGGCGTACATGAAAAAGTCGTCGTCAGTCGCTGGCGCGGGCTGTCGGCGCAACACAACGGCGTTACGCTCAAACTCCAATGGATGAGCCTGGCTTTACGTCGGTCCTGACGCTCGCGCAGGCGCTGCGGAGCGGTGAGGTCTCGGCGAGCGAGCTGACGCAGGCGGCGCTCGCACGGATCGCGGCGGTGGAGCCGACGATCAACGCGTTCACGCACGTTGCAGCGGATGAGGCGCTGGCATCGGCGGCCAAGGTCGCGCCTGACGACGACCGGCCGTTCGCCGGCGTGCCGATCGCGATCAAGGACAACCGCGCGGTCGCCGGGATGCCGCTGACCTATGGCAGCGCCGCGTACGCCGGCTACGTTCCCGGCACCGACGCCTTTGTGGTCCGGCGCCTGCGCGAGGCGGGGTTCGTGATCGTCGGCAAGACGGCATTGCCGGAAGCGGCGATCCTCTCGACCTGCGAGCCGCGCGCACACGGCGCGACCGCCAACCCCTGGGCGCTCGACCGCACTCCGGGTGGCTCCAGCGGCGGCTCGGCGGCAGCGGTCGCGGCCGGGATGGTGCCGCTCGCGCACGGCAACGATGGCGGCGGCTCGCTCCGGATCCCCGCCGCCTGCTGCGGGCTGGTGGGCTTGAAGCCGGCGCGCGGCCGGATCTCCGTCGGTCCGGCCGCGGGCGAGAGCTTCCTTGCCAGCGACGGTGTGCTGACACGCACAGTGGCGGATACGGCGGTCTTGCTCGACGTCCTGGCCGGCTACGAGCTGGGGGACGCGACATGGGCGCGGCCGGAGCCTGGGTCGTTCCTGCCGGCGGCCAGCGGGCCGCCGGCAGCGCTGCGGATCGGCGTGGCTATGAACCCGCCGTTCGGGGACGAGGTGCTCGACCCCGAGTGCCGGCTCGGCGCGGAGCGGGCGGCGACGCTGCTGACCGAGCTGGGTCACGACGTCGAGGAGTTTGAGGCGCCCTGGTCGGGACTCGACGTCGGCGGTGATTTCACGACCGCGTTCGCTCCCGGCGCGGCGCTGCTGGTCGATGGCGCGGCCTGGGTGCTGGGGCGCGAGCCTGCCGCCGACGACTTCGAGCCGCTGACCTGGCTGCTGACTGAGCGCACGCGGCGGCAGAGCGCGGTCGAATACGTGACCGCGCAGACGCGGCTCGAACAGCTCGGCCGGCGGCTCGTGGCGGCACTTGATCCCTACGACGCCGTGCTGACACCCGCGCTTGCTGGGCGGCCGCCGCGCACCGGGGAGATCCACGGTCGCGGACCCGATCCGTGGAGGCACTTCTTGCACTCGGGCGACTACACGCCGTTCACGTCAGTCGTCAATATCACCGGGTTGCCGGCGATCAGCCTGCCGTTCCAGCTTGGGGCGGACGGTTTGCCGACCGGGATCCAGCTGATCGGTCGCCCTGCCGGCGAGCGCTCGCTACTGGCGCTGGCCGCGCAGCTCGAGGCGGCGGCGCCGTGGCAGGGGCGCCGGCCGGCGCTGACGCTGTAGCGCGAGCTGCGGACGCCGGGAAGGTGGCTGCGGCTCAGGCGGCGCCGACGACGACGCTCTTCCCGACCGAGACGGCCGGGAACTTGCTGGCGGCGCCGAAGTTGTAGACGGTGCCGGCGCTGGTCGCCAGCCAGTAGCCGTTATGGCCGGAGGTGGGCACGATCGCCACGACTGACTGGGTCCGGATCTTCTTCGACGGCAACGAGCCGCGGAAGCGAGTGCCGCGGCTGTTATAGACGCTGCCGTTGTCGCCGACCAGCCAGTAGCCGTGGTCGCTCGCGGCGGCCATGCCGACGATCGAGACCTTGATGCCCTTGGGTGCGACGTTTGCGGCGGCGTCGCCGAAGGCGTAAACGGTGCCGCGGCTCGTCACCAGCCAGTAGCCGTGGCCGTCCGGCGTGGCAGCCATGCCCGCTACCGAGCGGGTGTTGATATGCCGTGATCGCAGCGAACCGTAGAAGTGGGCGCCGCGACTGTTGTAGACGCGCCCGGCAGCGGTGTAGAGCCAGTAGCCGCCGGTGGCTGAGGCGACGATGCCGGTGACGCCGCTGTGCGGCGGCAGAGCGGGCAGCCTGGCGGCGTTGCCGTAGTTGTAGACCTTGCCGTTCCTCGCGACCAGCCAGTAGCCGGCGCTACTCGGGGCCACACCCGCGATCGTCGACGGGAGCGTCACCTTCGAGGCGGCCGGCGAGCCGTAGAACGGCTCGAACTGGCTGTTGTAGACGTTGCCTGCCCGGCTGTAGAGGAGCCAGCCGGCGCTGCTGCGGCGCACGACGCCGCTCGCCGGGGAGGTGATCTGGGTACCGGCACCGGCCGCATTCGCGGCCTGCTCGATCACGGTCACGCGGTGACCGACGTCGGCCGCGGTGACTTTGTACGTGCTGTGCGTGGCGCCCTTAATCGTCGAGCATGCCGTTTGCGTGCTGTTGCACAGCTGCCAGCGGTAGGCGTAGCTGGTCGGCGTGCCCGACCAGCGCGCATGCTTGACCGTGAGCGTCGCGCCCCTGACGGGCGCGCCGGTGACCGCGGGAGTGGTCGACGCCGTCGGCAGGGCAGCTGCCGTGGCGGCGCCGCCACCGGCTGCTGCGGTCGCGCCGTCGACGTAGTCGGCGTCGATGTTCAGCTTTGCGCCGCCGTAGGTGGCGTTATAGGCGCCCTCATACTGATGGAGGCGCTTACCGGCAGGCCAGACGGTGGTCGGCGCGGTGGAGTCCGTGACGTTGGCGGCGCCGTTCCAGTTCGCGAACCAGATGTCGTCGGGCTCGATGTAGCCGGTTCCAGCCTGCGATGCCAGATCCTTGATGCCCGAGGCATCGCTGCTGTAGATGCCGGCGAGGTAGCCGTAGGTGTGCAGCTCCTCGGTCCACGCCTCCATGTAGCTGAGGACCATCGCGCTGTTCGCCGTGCTGGGTGTGTATGCCTCGACGTCGAGGTAGAGCGGGTTGCCAGTGCCGATGCCGAGCGTCTGGGCTTCAGCGACGGCGTTGACCGCCGCAGCGTTGCCCTCGGCGGTGGCGGTGCTGGCGATGATGCTCGCGCAGCCGCTGCAGGCGCCCGGTGCCTGCAGGCCGACATAGATCGGGACCAGGTGCCAGCCCGCAGCGGACTCGGTGCTCACCCAGCCGCTTGTCAGGTTCGGCTGCGAGCAGGCCATGTTGTTTCCACCGATGTAGGCACCGATGGCGCGGAAGGGGGAGGCGAGCCAATCGGTCATCGTTCCGGTCGACGGCGCCGAGCAGGCGTCGAAGCCCTGGCCGTTGAAGACAGCTCCGATGGTGCTGGCGACGGGAAGAGTTGTGGTCGTCGTCGTGGTGCCGGCAGGCGTCGTGTGGGCGGCCACGGTGGTGTCGGCCGGTGTGGCGTTGTAGGCGGCGAGGTTGGCGTGCGAGCGGAGGCGGGCCTGAGCATCGGCACGCAGCTGCGACTGCGCGGTGCTGGAGAGTGACTGCAGGGCTGTCACCGACTTCAGTCCGAGCGCGCGGGCGATCACGCTCGGGTTGCTGTTCCAGGTTGCGCTGATGACAACGTGGTGAACCTTGTTGACGACCTGGGTGGAGGTGCCGCCGAGCAGCTCGGGGTCGTCGATGCTCGTCGCGGCGGTCGAGCCGGTGTGCGGCGCGACCGCGATCGCCTCGGTACGGCCGGTGGCAGTGACCGGGCAGCTCTGGCTCGTGCCGGGCGTGCCGAGGTAGACGGCGTGGCGATTGAAACGTACGCAGGTCGGCGAGCTGGCGCTCACGTGATAGACGGGCCACGATGCGGGAACCTGCAGGTCCAGTCCGCGATAGGGCACGACCTTCGTACCGTGCGCGATCGCGGCCGCCTGGGCGCTCGCGGTGTGGCCGGCAAGCGGCCGGCCACCAAGGGTGACCAGCGCGACCGCGGCGACAAGCACCGTCAGCACGCGGCGACGTGCTGCCGCCACGTGACCCGTTCCGCCGCGCCGCTTTCCGCGAGGCAGACGATCCAGACCAGCTGCGCAGTCCGATCCGGCCGGGCGATCCGCTCCTGTAACCCGGCTAGGAGCTGATGGGCGTTCGATCTGGTTATCGGTTTTGGGCATGCGTCAAGGCGGGTTGCGAGGCGGCCGCTAGTCCGGCACCCTATCCAAACGTGTCGGCCAGGGCGAAGTTGCGGTTGAGCGTGCACCCTTTATTGCAGGCGCTTTCGGCGCCCAACTAGCATCTAAGGAAGCTGTGGCCCAGTTCGAACTCGACACCGCATTCACTCCGACGCCCGATCAGCGGCGCGCGATCCATGAGCTCTCCGAGGGGCTGACCGACGGTGAGCGCATGCTCACGTTGCTGGGCGCGACCGGCACTGGCAAGACGATGACGATGGCGGCGACCATCGCGCAGGTACAGAAGCCGGCGCTCGTGATCGCCCACAACAAGACCCTGGCCGCACAGCTCTGTAACGAGTTCCGCACTTTCTTCCCGCGCAACGCGGTCGAGTACTTCGTTTCCTACTACGACTACTACCAGCCCGAGGCGTACGTCCCGTCGAAGGACCTGTACATCGAGAAGGACTCGGCGATCAACAACGAGATCGACCGCTTGCGTCACGCCGCCACCGCGGCCCTGTTCGCGCGCCGCGACGTGCTGATCGTCGCCTCGGTCTCGTCGATCTACGGGCTCGGCTCGCCCGAGGTCTACGACGACAACCTGCAGACGCTCAAGCGCGGCGAGATGGTCGATCGCGACGAGCTGCTGCGGAAGCTGGTCTCGATCCAGTATAGCCGCAACGACACCGCGCTTGCCCGCGGCACCTTCCGCGTGCGCGGCGACACGCTGGAGATCTGGCCGGCCTACGCCGAGACCGCTTATCGGATCAGCCTGTTCGGTGACGAGATCGAGCATCTGCTGCACTTCGACCCGGTCACCGGTGAAGTGATCGAGGATGACATCGAGCACGTTGCGATCTGGCCCGCGTCCCACTACAACGTCCGCGAGGGTCAGATCGAGGCGGCGGTCCAGGAGATCGGCCAGGAGCTGGAGTCGCGCTGCACCGAGCTCGACGAGCAGGGGAAGCTGCTTGAGTCACACCGTCTGCGCCAGCGCACCCAGTACGACATGGAGATGCTGCGCGAGATGGGCTTCTGCAGCGGCATCGAGAACTACTCGCGGATCCTCGACGGCCGCAAGGCGGGGGAGCGGCCCTACTGCCTGATCGACTACTTCCCCTCGGACTTCGTCTGCTTCATTGACGAGTCGCATCAGACGGTGCCACAGATCGGCGCCATGCACGCAGGTGACCGCTCCCGCAAGCAGACGCTGGTCGACTACGGTTTCCGGCTGCCGTCGGCGCTTGACAATCGGCCTCAGACGTTCAGCGAGTTCCTCTCGATCACGCCGCAGATCGTCTGTGTCTCCGCGACCCCGGGTCAGTACGAGCGTCAGCACTCGACGCGCGTCGTCGAGCAGATCATCCGCCCGACCGGAATCCTCGACCCGGAGATCGAGGTCCGTCCGACGAACGGGCAGATCGACGACTTGATCAGCGAGATCCGCCTCCGCAACGACGCCAATCAGCGAACCCTCGTGACGACGTTGACCAAGAAGATGTCCGAGGACCTGACCGACTACCTGCTCGAAATGGGCCTCAAGGCCCGCTACCTGCACTCCGAGGTCGACACGCTCGACCGGATCCAGATCATCCGCGAGCTGCGGCTCGGCGAGTTCGACGTGCTGGTCGGGGTGAACCTCCTGCGCGAGGGGCTCGACCTGCCCGAGGTCAGCTTGATCGCGATCCTCGACGCCGACAAGGAAGGCTTCCTGCGCGGTGAGACATCGCTGGTCCAGGTCATCGGTCGGGCGGCGCGCAACGTCGACGGTCACGTGCTGATGTACGCCGACACGATCAGTGCCGCAATGCGCACCGCGATCGAGGAGACCGACCGCCGCCGCGCGATCCAGCGTGCCTACAACGAGGCCAACGGGATCACGCCGGCGACGATTCAGAAGGAAGTCTCCGACATCGCCGAGTTCCTGCAGTCGGACTCGAAAGTTCCGAGGTCACGGCGCCGCCGCCGGAAGGATGCCGAGCAGCGGACGCCCGAGGAGATCCAGCAGCAGCTGGTCACGCTCGAGGAGGAGATGCTCGCTGCCGCCGAGGATCTGCGTTTCGAGTACGCGGCGACGCTGCGCGACGAGATCCGCGATTTGCGGCGCGAGCTGGATGCCGCCGGCAGCGGCTCGGCCAAGAAACCGGCTGGCAGCTCAGCGGCGCCAGTCGTCAGCGGATAGGCGCCGGCTGTACGCCGCTAGGCGCCTGCCGTGCGCGTCGTCCGAGCCGGCGCCGGGCTCTGCACGCAGAAGCTGCAGCAATCCTCGTGAGGATCACGCGCGGTGAAGGCGAGCAGCTCGGCATCCGGCTCGAGCGCCGCGACCAAACCGCCAGTGATGCTGCGGTGTAGCTCGCACACAAGCTTCTCGCCAGCGCTCACGGAGCGCTCGTAGGGGCAGTTCCGGAGGCTGTAGACGCTGCGCCGACCGGTGCGCGTGCTCTGAGGCGCGAAGCCCAGCGACGTGAGTGCCGCCAGCAGCGGGCGGTCGGGATCACCGTTCGGGGGAGCCCCCGCGCCGTCGGCACCGGTGCTGGCACTGGCACCGGCATCGACATCGCTCGCGCAGCGGGCAGCGACCTCGCGGCCGATCTCCTCGCCCGTCAGCGTGATCGTTGCGCTGTCGACCGCGGCTGCACGCAGCAGCCGCACCAACCAACCTGACAGTGCTCCGTAGCCGGTCGGTGGGCCGCTGGTCGGCTGAGCCTCGGCGCTGATGCTCCAGAGGTCACGCGGCCGTCCGCGTGCGAGGCGCTGGCGCTGGCGCTGGATCAGGCCCGCGTTCTGTAGCCGCTCCAGGTGCAGGCGCACACCGTTCGGATGCAACTGCAGCTGTGTGGCCAGCGCCTCCGTGGCAAGTGGCTGCGGGGAGGCCGCGAGCCGCGCGAAAATCCGCGCGCGCGTCGGCTGTGACAGCGCTGCCACCGGGGGGCACGGAGGGTCCGTTGCCGTTGCCGGCGCTGCTGCCGGCGCCGGTGCGGTTGTCGGCGCCGGCGCGGTTGTCGGCGCCGGTGCGGTTGTCGGCGCCGGTGCCGCTGCCGGTGCCGGTGCCGGTGCCGGTGCCGCTGCCGGCGCCGGTGCCGGCGCTATCGGCGGCGTTGCGCCATCTGACGGCGTAAGCGCTGCGCCCTGATCCTGCCCCCTTTCCATGTCGCCAATATTACCCAAATGAGGTGGTGAAAATGAGTGTGCGACGCCATGCGGCACTAGCCGTGTCGTGATTTCACAGTCGCGACACGAACGACACACACCTGTGGTCCGGCCCGCGCTAACCATGCTGTATGCGCGAGCGCAACCTCTCTGTGGGCCGGATTCAGGGCCGGTCACCGGTTGAGACGGCGGGCCAGATCTCGGTTATGGCCCCGGACCAGGTCCCGCCTTCGGCCGTTGCCGATTTTGTACATATAAGGGACAACATCGGCAACGGCCGAAGCTCCATCGATGCGGCGCTGGCTGTCATCGCCACCTGGCATGGTGGCCACATCAGCCGTGCAGAGTTGCTTGCTCTGGGAGTGACCAGCAGGCAGATCCAGCACCGGATCGGGATTGGTCGCCTCGCGCCGGTCTACAACGGCGTATACGCGGTGGGGCATCGCCCGACGCGGCCCGAGGCGCGGGCTGCCGGAGCGCTGCTTGCCTGTGGGCCGCGTTCCGCGTTGTCGCATCGTTCGGCCGCCACCGCGTGGGGCATCTGGCGGCACTGGCGCGAGCCATTCGAGCTGACAGCAGCGGTGCATCGACGTCCGCGCGGATTGCTGATTCATCAGTCACATACGCTGCTTGCCCGCGACGTGAAGGTGAGGGACGGACTGCGCGTCACCAGCGCTGCGCGGACGCTTGTCGACCTCGCGCCAAGGCTTACCGAGCAACGTCTCACGCGGGCGCTCAATGATCTGCGGCTATGGAAGGTTGTCGACCCGGCGGCAGTCGACGATGTGCTGGCTCGCAACATGAACCACCGTGCCCGGGCGGCCCTCGTGCGGTTGATCGCCGAGGCGCAGGAGGAGCCGACGCGCTCGGAGCTGGAGGACGCCTTCCTAAAGGTGGTTCGCGGCGAGCAGCTACCGGTGCCAGAGGTCAACGTCCACATCGGTCCCTATCGCGTGGACGCGCTGTTCGGTGATCGTGCTCTGGTCGTCGAGCTCGACGGCTGGGCGACGCACAAGACGTGGGCCGCATTTCAGCGTGACCGTCGTCAGGATCAGGACATCCTCGCCTATTACGGCATCCCGACCGTGCGCCTGACCTACTTCGAGACCACGCGCGAAGCGCGCTCGACCGCCGAGCGGCTACGACGGATCTTCGGCGAGTTGGGTGTCGAGTAGGTCGTGTCGGGGCCGCCCCGTACGCGTTCCCCGTTCCGGGTGGCGAGGGTATCTGGGCCACTCGCAACCGGAACGTCTGTTCGCCCATCTAAACTGACGTGTGTGGATCAGATCGTCATAACGGGGGCTCGCGAGCACAACCTCAGGGACATCGACATTGCGATTCCGCGTAACTCGCTGACCGTCATCACCGGGTTGTCGGGGTCGGGCAAGTCGTCACTGGCGTTCGACACGATCTATGCCGAGGGACAGCGGCGCTACGTCGAGTCGCTCTCGTCGTACGCGAGGCAGTTCCTCGGGCAGATGGAGAAGCCGGACGTCGACTCGATCGACGGGCTTTCCCCGGCGATCTCGATCGATCAGAAGACGACGTCGCGCAACCCGCGCTCGACGGTCGGCACCGTGACCGAGATCTACGACTACCTGCGGCTGCTCTGGGCGCGCGTGGGCAAGCCGCACTGCCACATCTGCGGGCGCCCGATCAGCGGCCAATCGGCCGAGCAGATCGTCGACCAGGTGCTGGAGCTCGAGGCCGGAGCGCGCTTCATGGTGCTGGCGCCGATCGTCCGTGGCCGAAAAGGCGAGTACGGCAAGCAGTTCGAGGACCTGCGCAGCGATGGCTTTACCCGGGTGAAGGTCGACGGGGAGCTGCGTCGCCTCGACGAAGAGATCACCCTGGACAAGCGCTACAAGCACAACATCTCGGTGGTCGTTGACCGGCTGGTGATGAAGGACGAGCTGCGCAAGCGGCTGTCCGACTCGGTTGAGACGGCGGTGTCCCTCGCCGACGGGCTGGTCGAGATCGAGCTGGTCGACGGCGGCGAGATTCAGACCTACAGCGAGCACTTCGCCTGCCCGGAGCATGGACCCGGCCTGGAGGAGCTCGAGCCGCGAGTGTTCAGCTTCAACGCTCCGTACGGCGCGTGCCCGCATTGCACGGGCCTCGGCTCGCAGCTCGAGATCGATCCGGAGCTGGTCGTGCCGGATCCGACGCTGTCGATCGCGGAGGGCGCAATCGCGCCGTGGGCATCCAGCGCCTCCGAGTACTACGAGCAGCTCACACAGGCGGTCGCGACGCGTTACGGCGTCGATCTCGATACGCCGTGGCAGGACCTGCCGGTCGAGGAACGCGACTTCTTCATGTACGGCACCGGCGACGAGCGCTACCAGGTCGCCTACCGCAACCGCTGGGGGCACCGGCGCAACTACGCCACGCATTTCACCGGCATCGTCGACGGACTCGAGCGCCGCTACCGTGAGACCGACTCCGACTTCGTGAAGGAGAAGATCGAGGAGTTCATGACATTGCGGCCGTGCCCGGCCTGCGGCGGCGCGCGGCTGCGGCCCGAATCGCTGGCGGTCCTGGTCGACGAGACGCCGATCAACATCTTCACCGCGTTCTCCGTCCGGCAGTCTCTGCAGTGGGTCGACGACCTCGTGCTGTCCGAGCAGGACCAGCGGATCGCGCGGCTGATCCTGCGCGAGATCAAGGCGCGGTTGCGGTTCCTCGACGATGTCGGTGTCGGCTACCTGAGCCTCGACCGGGCGGCGGCGACGCTGTCGGGCGGGGAGGCACAACGGATCCGGCTGGCAACGCAGATCGGCTCGTCGCTGGTGGGCGTGCTCTACATCCTCGACGAGCCGTCGATCGGCCTGCATCAGCGCGACAACCATAAGCTGATCGCGACGCTCGAGCGGTTGCGTGACCTCGGGAACACGGTGCTGGTGGTCGAGCACGACGAGGACACGATGCGCGCCGCCGACCAGATCATCGACATGGGGCCGGGCGCGGGCGAGCACGGCGGCCGGGTGGTCGCCCAGGGCACCGCCGCAGAAGTCGCGCAGGTCAAGGAGTCGCTGACCGGTCAATTCCTCGCTGGCACGCGGCGGATCGACGTGCCGAAGCGTCGCCGCAAGCCAAGCGGCTATCTCGAGATCCGCGGGATGGCCGAACACAACTTGAAGAACCTCGACGTGCGGATTCCGCTCGGCGTGTTCTGCACCGTCACCGGCGTCTCCGGCTCCGGCAAGTCGACACTGGTAAACGACGTGCTGTTCAAGGCGGTCGCAAGCCACCTGCAGCACGAGCGCGTCAGGCCGGGCGTACACACGTCGATCTCGGGCCTCGAGGAGCTCGATAAGATCATCGCCGTCGACCAGTCGCCGATCGGGCGCACGCCGCGCTCGAACGCGGCGACCTACATCGGCCTCTTCGACCAGATCCGCGGCCTCTTCGCGAAGACCCAGGAAGCACGGGCTCGGGGGTACAAGCCCGGTCGTTTCAGCTTCAACGTCAAAGGCGGGCGCTGCGAGGTCTGCCGCGGCGACGGCCAGATTAAGATCGAGATGCACTTCCTCCCGGACGTCTACGTCCCCTGCGAGCAGTGCGGTGGTAAGCGCTACAACCGCGAAACGCTGGAAGTGCGGTTCAAGGGCAAGACAATCTCCGACGTGCTGGAGATGCCGGTTGATGAGGCACTCGAGTTCTTCGCTCACATTCCGAAGATCAAGCGCCGGATCCAAACCCTGCACGACGTCGGTCTCGGCTACATGCGGCTCGGGCAGCCGGCGACGACGCTCTCCGGCGGCGAGGCGCAGCGCGTGAAGCTGGCGGCGGAGCTGGCGAAGATTGCAACCGGGCGCACCATCTACATCCTCGACGAGCCCACCACCGGCCTGCACTTCGCGGACATCCAGCGACTGCTCGACGTGCTCCAGCGGCTTGTCGACGCGGGCAACTCGATTGTCGTGATCGAGCACAACCTCGATGTGATCAAGGTCTCCGATTACCTGATCGACCTCGGCCCCGAGGGCGGGGATGAGGGCGGCATGCTCGTTGCGAAGGGCACCCCCGAGCAAGTCGCGGAGGCCCCCGGCTCATACACCGGGATGTTCCTGCGCAAAGTCCTCGCCGACGGTCGCGGCAAGGCCGGAAGGCGTGGCGACGCTAGTGGCGCCGGTGGTCCTGGCGACAGTCACCACGACGACGACGGCCACCATGACGACGGCCACAACGACGGTGGCGATGGCCGTGACGACACGCTCGAGCAAACGTTGGTCGCGTAGGCTCGACACGCTCGAGCAAACGTTGGTCGCGTAGGCTCGCCTGATCGTGGGCGCCCGCCCGCTGGCGGGCGCACAGCCGGCCCCCGACTGACCGCAGGCGGCCCGGGCGGCCGGGGCGCCGCTACCCCCGCTTGACCGCGATGCCCTCGGCGATGTTGACCGCGTGCTCGGTCGCGTCGATCGCCGCTTCGAGGCGCTCGAACAGATCCTTCCAGCGGATCACGAACATCGGGTCGACGTTCGCGTCGAACAGCGAGGCAACCGCCTCGCGGCCGATGCGGTCGCCGTCGTTCTCGAGCCTGTGCACCTCGGCCTTGTGCACCGCGACCTCTTCGACGTGCGGCAGCTTCGAGACTGCCAGCGCAAGCTCGTCGGTCGCTCCCCTCAGGACCTCGGCAAGCGTGATCGACTGATCCATCGGCGCGTCGATCTTATAGAGCCGCAGATAGTCGGCGACCTCGTCGACGTAGTCGACGATGTCGTCAAGCGCCGAGGCGAGCGCAATCACGTCGGCATGATCGGCGGCAAGCGGCGCCGTCTGATTCAGGTGGTTGATCACCTCGTGGGTGAGCCGATCGCCATCCTGCTCGCAGACGCGCACACGGTCCGCGAGCTCAGCGTTGTCCGGATAATCGCGCAGCAGCTGGACGAACGTCTCGGTCGCAAGACGGGCGTTGTCCGCCTCCCGATCGAACAGGCTGCGGAAGGCGCGGTCACGCGCGGCAAGGACACGGGCGCTTCGAAGCACCATCCGCATGCTAGCTTGCCAACGCGCCCGCGCCTAGCGCCGGACTTACTTTGTTAACTTCGCCAGGCGGCTGCGCAGCTCGGCAAGCTCGGATTCAGCAGCTGAGTAGCAGTGCTCCGCCGTCGGGAAACGGCGCGCGCGTACGTCGTCGGCGTAGCTGGCGACGCCGTCGCGCATCGGCCCGAGCAGCTGCGCGTAGGTCTTTACGAAGCGCGCGTTCGTCCCCTCGCGGATCCCCAGCAGATCGTGGAAGACCAGCACCTGGCCGTCGGTTGCGGGACCTGCGCCAATGCCGATCACCGGGATCTCCATCAGCTCCATCAGCTCTTCGGTCACGCCCGCCGGGATCGCCTCGAAGACGATCATGAAGCAGCCGGCGCGCTGCAGCGCCAGTGCCTCGGCGGCAATCTCCGCGGCCCGGGTCGCGGTCCTGCCCTGAGTACGAAGGCCGCCGAGCGCAGTTGCCGTCTGCGGCGTCAGGCCGACATGCCCAACGACGGGCACGCCCGCCTGCACGATCGCCCGCGCCCGGGCTGCCGACACCTCGTTGCCCCGTTCGAGCTTGACGGCGTCGGCGCCGGCCTCCTTCACGAAGCGCACGGCCGTCGCGACCGCCTGCGCGTCGGACTCCTCGTAGGAGCCGAACGGCAGGTCGCCGACCAACAGCGGCGTCGTGAGGCCCCGGTGGACGGCCGCAGTCATCGACAACATCTCGGCCAGCGGCACGACGGTCGTCGAGGGGTAACCAAGCTCCATCTGCGCGCCCGAATCGCCGACCAGCACAAGGTCGACGCCGGCAAGCTCGCAGACGCGGGCACCGGGATAGTCGTAGGCGGTAACCATGACAAGCGGCTCGTGGCGCGCGTATTTGGCGGCGATCGTCGACAGCGTCACCGGCTTGGCGACAGCGGGTTGGTCAATGGTTGCGGACATCAGCGGGCTCCAGCAGTTGGTTGTCGATCAGCCTGGTTGAGCCGACCCGGGCGGCAACGAGCGCCCGCACCGGCCGGTGGTCGATCGCATCGACGGCGGCGAAGGTCTCGGGATCGACCAGCGCGAAGTACTCAGGCTCGATGCCGGCGGCGAGCAGGGTCGCGCGGGCGTCTGCGGCAAGCTTGGCGGCGTCGCGCTCGCCGGCGGCAACCGCCACGGCGGCCGCTTCGAGCGCCGCGTGCAGCGCCGTGGCGCGCTGGCGATCAGCGCCGTGCAGCTGGACGTTGCGACTCGAGCGGGCGAGGCCGTCGACCTCGCGCACGATCGGGCACAGCCTGATCTCGACGTCGAGGTTCAGGTCGGCGACGAGCCGCCTGATCACCTGCCCTTGCTGCGCGTCCTTCTCGCCGAAGTAGGCGACGTCCGGCCGCACGATGTTCAAGAGCTTGGTGACGACGGTCGCGACGCCGTTGAAATGCGACGGGCCGCGCTGCGCGCCCTCCAGCACCTCGGTGATCCCGGTGACGGTCACCGAGGTCGCGAAGCCCGGCGGGTAGATCTCGGCGGGGGTCGGCGCGAACAGGATGTCGGCGCCGGCGCCGCGGACCAGATCGCGGTCGCGGTCCTCGTCGCGCGGGTAGCCGTCGAGGTCGCTCTGCTCGTTGAACTGGATTGGATTCACGAACAACGAGACGACGACCACGTCGCACTCCTGTCGCGCCCGCCGGATCAGCGAGAGGTGTCCTTCGTGCAGCGCGCCCATCGTCGGCACCAGGCCAACGCGGACCGGGCCTGGGGTGGTGCCGCTGGCACCGGTCCTGGCGGCGCCGGCCCTCGACGGGGTGCCGCTGGCACCGGTCCTGGCGGCGGCAGTACCTGGCGCGGTGCTGCTACCGGTGGCGCTCTGCGTGCTCGCGCGCCGCTGCTGCGCGAGCACGGCGCGAACTTCGTCAACTGTCCGCAGCGTCATGAGCGTATCCGCAGACGCTGTCGTGATATCGGTCAAACCGGGTCCATCCCTTTCTTCTGGCAAGGTGACGGCCTACGAATGGCGATGGTAGCCGACCGGCGCAGTGGGTGACCGGCGAGCGGAGGGGACCGCGGCGATGCTGGCGCATGACCAGGCGCCGGATCCTTTTTTGTAAGTTCACTTACGCATAGGGGAAGGAATCGTGCACTGAACGAGCTCCTCCTGCATCGACCCCGACCGACATCGAGCCTCTAGACTCCGCGCCTGTGGAGGACGCGGAGAAAGTGGTGTCGGAGGACACGATGCAAGAGGTTCCGCGGGGTGCGGCCGCGCGGCGCGAGCAGCTGAAAGAGGTGTTCGAGCGCGCACGAGTATGCGAACGGTGCCCGCTATCGGAGACGCGCACGAAGGTCGTCTTCGGCGCCGGCAACGCGGACGCCGAGCTGATGTTCATCGGCGAGGCGCCGGGTGCCAACGAGGACCTGCAGGGTCTGCCGTTCGTCGGCGCCGCCGGCAAGCTGCTCGATCAGCTGCTGGGCGAGATCGGCATGGCGCGGCGCGACGTCTTTATCGCCAACGTCCTGAAGTGCCGTCCTCCCGGTAACCGCGACCCGGAGCCCGAGGAGATTTCGGCCTGCCAGGAATACCTGTTCGCCCAACTCGACCTGATCCAGCCGACGATGGTCTGCACGCTCGGGAACTTTGCGATGAAGCTCTTGCGCGGCAAGCCGACAGGGATCTCGAAGCTGCACGGGCAGCCGGAGGTCGTGACGATCGGTCCGCGCTCCGTACGGCTGTTCCCGCTCTACCACCCTGCGGCCGCGCTCTACACGCGCTCGACGCTGGATCTGTTGCGGGCGGACTTTGCGCGGATCCCGGCGGTGCTGGCCCTGGGCGCGCCCGAGCAACGACCGGCGGTGATGCCAGCACCGCCGGGATCCGCCCGGCCACCGCAGCCAGCCGACGGCACCGTCACCACCGCAGACACCCAGCCGGCCGACGCCACAGCGGACGACGACCAGCAGCAGCTAGGCCTTTTCTAGCGTCTGCGCGGGTCTCTGCGTCTCTGCCGGGGTGGGTGCCGTCGCCGGGGGGCGCCTGAGCGCCATCAGGCAGGCGAAGGCCGCGCCGGCTGCCTGCACGACCAGCACGATCGTCGCGAACGTCTCCGGGCGGCTCGGGCCTTCCAGCAGCGCTACTGGCTCGGCGATTGCGACTAGGGCAAGGATCACCAGGAAACGCGCGCGCCCCAGCGCCAGCATGTACTGCACTGCCAGGTAGGTGATGGCAAGCACCGTGAACGCGATTGCCAGCGGTACCAGGGTGTCTGAGACGGCCGCGCGCTTCGCACCGAAGACGATGCTGAGCAGTTCGTGACCGCCGAAGCCGAAGATCAGCAGCACCGGGATCGCACAGACCGCGATCATGCCGAGCGACTGCAGTAGCACGGGACGCGGGTCGTGCCCTTGGGCGTGCCGGCGCGAGGTCTCGGGCACGAGGTAGTAGCCGACGCCCATCGCCAGCCAGATCAGGACCTTCGCGGCGACGGCGGTCGCGGCGTAGGCGCTGGCGACGCGCTCGTCGAAGAGATGCTTGGCGATGATCAGGTCGATGTTCTGCAAAAACTGGATCACGGCCAGCGCCGCGACCGGCAGGCCGCTGCTGGCCAATATCTGCCACAGCGTTCGCGCGCTGCGGGGGCCCGCCGTCGCGGGCACCGCCCGCCGCAGCGCCAGCACGAGGTAGGCCAGCATCGCCAGGTAACAGATCAAGGAGCCGAGATAGGCCCCGGCGACGCCGGCACCGAGCGCCACCAGCAGGCCCCCGGCGAGCAGCCGTACCGCCTGCTCGCCGGCCAGGCTCACGCCCACCTCGCGGTAGTGTCCGAGCCCCTGCAGGATCCCGCGTAGCGAGCAGACGCCGACGTAGACGCAGCCCGCAGGCAGGCCGGCCGCCGCCGCCCAGCTCTCGTTCGGGACGCCGACTGCGGCGGCGATCTGGTGGCGGGCGAGGATCGAGATCACTGTGATGATGAGCGTGCCGATCGCCAGCGAGCGGCCCCAGGAGCGCAGCGTCGCGCGCAGGCCGACGCCTTCTCCGAGGCGGCCGACGGCGCTCTCACGCGCCGTGGCCACCTGCAGTGCCTGGCCACCGACAGTGAGAATGACCAGGTAGCTGACGAGTGCCGCCAGGGCGCCGTAGTCGGGGAGGGCGCGGGCGAACACCACCGCCGCGATCAGCCCCAGCAGGTTGCTCACGATCATCGCGATGGCGAGTCCGGCACCCGGTCCCCCGGCGGCGGCAGCGACTTTGTTGAGTAGGCTCGAGCTACGAATAGGCATTCCGAGCCCTAAAGTTTGACTCGATTTGTGCGGTGAGTGCGTAAGAGTGTGCCGATGGCGATGACGCGCCACACAGCCTCCGCGGCGGAGACCGAGAGTCTAGGTGCGGAGCTGGCGGCAACTTTAGAGGCTGGTGACGTGGTTCTCCTGGTCGGGGATCTCGGTGCCGGCAAGACCACGTTTGTGCGCGGTGCCGCCCGTGCGCTCGGGGTCGATGCGCCGGTCACCAGCCCGACTTTCACGATCGGCCAGCGCTACCGCGCAAACGGCGGGCCCGTCGCGGTTGTTTCGCACCTCGACCTCTACCGGCTGACCTCGCTGCGCGACGAGGACCCGGATCTCTTGGCCGACTACGTCGGCGACGACACGATCGCGTTCGTCGAGTGGCCGGACGTCGGCACCGGCGAGCTGGTGACGCTCGCCAGTCGCGTGCTGACGGTCAAGCTCGCACATGCCGGCGGCGATCTGCGGGAAGTGGAGCTGCCGTGAACGTGCTTGCCTTCGACACCGCGACCTCCGCCACGGCGGTGGCGCTGGGGGAGCGGGAGCTGCGCGACGACCCGGTCGGCGGGCAGCGACCAGGGCACGCGAGCCACCTGCTGGTGCTGGCCGCGCAGCTTGTCGACGCGGCTGGCGGCTGGGGCGTAATCGATCGCATCGCGGTCGGTGTCGGCCCGGGCACCTTCACCGGCCTGCGCATCGGCATCGCGACCGCGCAGGCGCTGGCGGGCGCGACCGGGATCCCGCTGGTCGGCGTCGGCACCCTGGACTCGCTGGAGCATCAGGCGCACCGGCTCGGTGAGCGGCGGCGGGTGCTGGCGGTGATCGACGCGCGGCGCGGCGAGGCCTTCGCCGGCGGCGCCGGGCTCGAGCCGTGCGTGCTGACGCCGGCAGCGCTGGCGCAGACGGCCGAGCGGCTACTGGGCGAGCGGGATGAGACCGCCGGCCGGCGGGCCGGCGGCGGGCTGACCCCCACTGGCGACGGACTGATCGCGGACGGCCTGATCGCGGTCGGCGACGGTGCCGTCCGCTTCCGTGCCGAGCTCGAGGCGGCTGGGGTGGAGGTGCCTGAGGACGATGCGCGACTTCATCGCGTCAGCGCCGTTGACCACTGCCTGCTGGCGCCGGCGCTGACGCCGGGGGCGAACGGCGTGATCGCACCGTTGTACTTGCGGATTCCCGACGCGGAGCTGAACCTCAAATGAGCCTCACGATCCGGGACCTGACCTACGGCGACCTCGCCGGCGTGATCGCGATCGAGCGGCAGGTGTTCACCTCACCGTGGTCGCTGGCGATGTTCGTGCTGGAGCTGTCGAAGCGCGACGGCGTCCAGCTTGCAGCCGTCGACGGCGAGCAGTTGGTCGGATACCTGATCTGCTCGCCGTACGCCGGCGACTACCACGTGATGAACGTCGCGGTTGCCTCCGGATGGCGCCGGCAGGGGGTGGCGCGGAGGCTGTTCGACGAGCTGCTGCGGGTGGTCGGCCCCGACGCGAACTACACGCTTGAGGTGCGGGTCTCGAACGCCGCCGCGATCGCGCTATACGAGAGCTACGGCTTCCGCTCGGCGGGCGTGCGGCCGCGCTACTACACCGATAACGGCGAGGACGCGATCGTCATGTGGAGAGCGGAGGGGCAGCCTTGGGAGACGGCATGATCCTCGCGATCGAGACCAGCTGCGACGACACCTGCGCAGCGGTCGTGACCGCTGAAGGCGAGATCCGCGCCAACGTGATCTCCTCCCAGGAGGTGCACTCGCGCTTCGGCGGGGTGGTGCCCGAGATCGCCTCGCGGCAGCACCTGACGCTGCTGCCGGCGGTGGTCGATCGGGCCCTCGCCGACGCGCACATGACGCTCGATGACATCGACGCGGTCGCGGCAACGCGCGGCCCCGGGCTCGTGGCCTCGCTGCTTGTCGGCTTCAGCGCCGCCAAGGCGATCGCGGCGGCGCGACGGCTGCCGTTCATCCCCGTGAACCACCTTGCGGGCCATCTCGCCGCCAGTCGCCTGGCACCGGACCCGTTCGATCCGCCGTACCTGGGCATGGTTGTCAGCGGTGGGCACACGCTGCTGGTCGACGTGCGCGGTCCTGGCGCCGAGCTGCGGCTGCTCGGCTCGACGCTCGACGACGCCGCCGGCGAGGCGTTCGATAAAGGCGCGCGCCTTTTGGGTCTCGGCTATCCCGGCGGCGCGGCGCTCGAGCGGCTCGCGCGCGACGGCGACCCGGAGGCGTTCGAGCTGCCGACCGCAGCCCGGGTCCCAGGGCTCGATTTCTCATTCGCGGGCGTGAAGACGGCGCTGCTGTATAAGGTCCGCGAGCTTGGTGAGGTCGAGACGGATCGACGCCGAGCCGACCTTGCGGCGTCGTTCCAGCACGCGATCGTCGAGGCGCTGATGATCCGGCTGCGGCGGGCGGTTAAGGAACGTCGCGTACGGCGGCTCGCGGTCGGCGGCGGCGTCGCCGCGAACGGTGCGCTGCGTACCGAGCTGGCAGGGCTCGACGTCGAGCTGGACCTGCCGCCGCGCGAGCTGTGCACCGACAACGCGGCGATGATCGCGTCTGCGGCGCGCTTTTCCTGTAGCCTCGAATACCCTGAATATCTCGGCCTTGACGTGTTTGCCACGTGGGATCGCCGAGCAGACGACGTTGTGCCACTGTAGAGTGGCACAGTCAATTATGGGGCAACACGGATGACGGGCGAAGCAAGCACACCTACAACTAATCCGCCGGCGTCGACCGAGCGTATTCCGCTGGGTGTCGCTGCGCGGCTGTCGCACTACCTGATGGTGCTCACACAAGCATCGAAGATGGGGCGCGAGACGATCAGCTCGCAGGAGCTGGCGGACTACACCCATGTGAACTCGACGCAGATCCGGCGCGACCTGTCCGGCTTCGGCAAGTTCGGCAAGCGCGGCGTCGGCTACAACATCGAGTCGCTCGCGGCCGAGATCCGGCTGCTGCTGCACACGTCCGGCTCGCATAACATCGCCCTGTTCGGTGCCGGCAACCTCGGCACCGCGATCGCGACCTCGCACATCTTCGCCGACCACGGCTTCAAGGTGACGGCAGTGTTCGACGTCGACCCGCTCCGGATCGGCGCGAAGATCGGCTCGCTCATCGTCAGCGACTACGACGACCTCGATAACGTGGTCGCCGGCGACGAGATCATCGCCGCCGTGCTTGCGGTGCCATCCGAGTCGGCACAGCGGATCGCCGACGATGTCGTCAAGCTCGGCGTCAAGGTGATCTTCAACTATTCAGAGGCACTACTGCAGGTTCCGCCCGAGGTCACGGTCCACGCTTCGAGTCCGGCCGTGGACCTGCTCTACGCGCTTTACTTCTATCTGGCTTGAGCACAATCGATCTCAATCGTGGGCGACTGAAGTTCGAGCAGGCTACCGATCTAACGGTCGCGATCGAGGAAGAGTTCGCGATCGTCGATCCCGAGTCGCTTGAGCTGGTACCCCGCTTCGAGGACCTGCGCGGGGCGGCGCGAACGGACGAGGTGCTCAGCGACGCGGTCGCTGGCGAGCTGATCTCGACTGAGATCGAGATCCGTTCAGGGCGCGGGGCGGACTTGCACGAGGCGATTGCAGCCCAGCGCGAGCGTCGCCAGCGGCTGTTCGCGCTTGCCGCGCGCACGGGGACGGCGCTTGCGGCGACGGGAACCCACCCGTGGGCGAGCTACCTCGACCAGCACGTGATCGACAGCGACCACTACCGGCGCGTCGAAGACGACCTGCGCTGGGTGGCATGGCGCAACAACACCTTTGCGATGCACGTCCACGTCGGCATCAAGGGCGCCGACCGTGCGATCAAGGTCTGCGACCGGCTCCGGGAGGTCCTCCCGGAGCTGCTGGCGATCTCCGCGAGCTCGCCGTTCCTCGACGGTCGCGACACCGGCCTCGCGAGCATCCGCACACAGATCTTCACGCGCAGCTTCCCGCGTTGCGGCATCCCCGAGAGCTTCGGTGACTGGGCGTCGTTTGCCGAGTTCATCGGCTTTCTCCAACGCGTTCGCTCGATCATCGAGTACACGCAGGTATGGTGGTCGGTACGGCCGCACCTCTCGTTTGGCACCGTCGAGGTCCGGATCTGTGACATCCAGCTCACGGCAGGCGAGTCGGACGCGTTGGCCAGTCTGGTCGTCGCCTGCGTGGCGCAGGCGGCCCGCGACATCGACGAGGGTCGCCAGCTACAGCCGCTGCCGGGCCGGATGCTCGAGGAGAATCTCTGGCGGGCGATCCGCTACGGGCTCGACGGCGAGCTGCTCGACCTGCGACGCGGGGAGCCTTATCCCGCCGCCGAGGCGGCTGAGCGGCTGCTCAAGTGGACGGCGCCGGTACGTGACGAGCTCGAGATCGAGGTAGCGTTGCCGGAGCGGAACGGAACGCAGCGCCAGCGGGCGCTGCGTGAGCAGGGTTTGAGCCTGCATGACATCTACGCGCTGAGCGTGCAGGAAGCGGCGGCGACGTATTCTGGGACTGTGTCCACCGAGAATCCGGAGGTCATCGAGTGAGTGCCAAGGACCCTGAGCAATCGGAAGCGGAGCTACGCGCGGCTTACGAGCAGGAAATCCGCCGCATCCGCGTCGAACACGTGCTGCTCGAGAACGTCGTTACGCTGATCAACCTCGGCATGCGCCGCACCGGCCTGATGCCGGGCACCGAGTCTGAGCGCGACGCGGAGCAGGTTCGGCTCGCGATCGAGGCTGTGCGCACGCTGCTGCCGATCGTCAAGCCGGTCGCGGCCGATCAGGCGGGTGCGCTTGAAGACGCGCTGTCCCAGCTGCAACTCGCGTACGTGCAGATCGGAGGCGCCGCCGAGCCGACGCAAGGCACGGGAGCCGGGACCGAGGGCACGGGCCAAACCGGTTCGGGTGCCGGCGGTGGCGCCGGCGGCGCGGGAACTCCTGGTGCCGGGCCCGCCGGCCCGACACAGACTGGCCCGGGGCCCGCGCAGCGCAGCGGGCGCCTCTGGGTGCCGGGGCAATAGGCGGAGGCTGAGGTGTTCATTCTCATCGTCGGCTGCGGCCGCGTCGGCTCCGCGATCGCCAAGCGGCTGCTCGATCAGGGCCATGAGGTTTCCGTACTCGACCGCGACCCGCTCTCGCACGAGCGCCTGAGTCGCGACCAGACACTCAGCTGGGAAGATTCTGGCGGCACGTTCACGGTTGGCACCGCGATGGAACGGGAGGCCCTGCTGCAAGCGGGGATCGAGCGCGCCGACGTGCTGCTCGCTGCGTCGAGCGGCGACAACACCAACGTAGTCGTGGCGCAGATCGCCAAGCGGCTCTACAACGTTCCCAAGGTGGTCGTACGGATCGCCGACCCTGCTCGGGCGGCGTGGTACTCCGAACAGGGGCTGCTGACGATCTGTCCGACACAGGTCGCGATCGACATGGCCGAAGAAGCTGTGCTCTCGGAGGAGTAAGCGTGTACGTACTTGTCGCAGGCGGCGGTAAGGTCGGTCTCAACCTTGCCCGCGAGCTGATCGCGCGCGACCGCGAGGTGACGCTCATCGAGTCGAATCACGTGCGCTTCCGCATCCTCGAGGAGGAGCTCGAGCACGTCGTCCAGCACGGTGACGCAACCGAGATCTGGGTGCTCGAGCGCGCTGGCATCCAGCGCGCGGACTTGGTGATCGCGGTCACGGGCGACGACGAGGACAACATCCTGATCAGCCAGGTCGCGAAGGAGAAGTATGGCGTCCCGCGTGTCGTTGCCCGCGTCAACAACCCGCGGAACCTCGAATACTTCAAGCTGCTCGATGCGCAGCCGGCGTTCTCCGCCACGGACCTGATCTTGCGGCTGATCGAGCACGAGGTTCCCGAGTACGGGCTCGTCCAGCTGCTGGCACTTGACGAGGAGCACATCGAGATCATCGAGCTCGAGGTCGCCCAGAACGCCGAGGTCGTCGGCCGGCAAGTGCAGGACATCGATCTGCCGGACGGCGCGCTGATCATCTCCGTGGTACGCGAAGACGTCGGTTTTGTGCCCAAGGGCGACTCGGTGATCGAGGCCGGCGACGAGATCATGGTCGTGCTCGATCCCAGTCTCGAGCAAGAGATCACCTTGCGCTTCGGCGTGCCTGGGCCGGCGGTCTGAGAGCGGTCGGGGACGGGCAGCCGGTGCTCGGCGCGAGGGCGGGATGGCATCGCCTCAAACCCCAGCCAGGCGGCGGCGAACTCCCCGATTACGCTATTCTCAGACCTCGCGCGATGCGGATTGGTGTAATTGGCAGCACGGTGCACTCTGGATGCATTAGTCCAGGTTCGAGTCCTGGATCCGCAGTCTGAAGGGGGCGGAGTTGAGAGCCGCAAGCGGCTCTCAACTCCGCCCCCGATCTATTTGGTCGCCGGGTCGTTGAACTGCGCCGGCGTGTGATTGAGCCCGGCAGCGATCGCCGCTTGCTGGTTGGGGCTACCGACCAGCTCCGTCTGCAGATCCGCCTCGAGCCGCATCCCGGCGTCGAGGTCCGCGTCCTCCCAACAGCGATCGAGCAGCGCCTTCGCCGTGCGAATCGCGTCCGGTGAGCGTTCGGCGATCTCCGCCGCCAGCGCCAGTGCGGCCGCGAGCGGATCATCGGCGGTCCGCGTCACCAGTCCCAGTTGCGCCGCCTCGGCGCCGCTGATCATCCGGCTCGTGTAGATCAGCTCGCGGGCCACGTCGATCCCGACCAGGCGCGGCAACGTGCGCGTGATCGCCATGTCGGGGATGAGGCCCCACTTGGCCTCCAGCAGCGCGAGCTGCGCGTCAGCGGTAGCAATCCGGATGTCGGCCGCGAGCGCGAGCTGCAAGCCGCCGCCGAGGCAGTAGCCGTGGACGGCGGCGATCACCGGCATCGGCAGCGTCAGCCAGGCGTGGATCGGCTGCTGGAAGTAGTTCGGCACGGGTCCGCCGAGCGCCTTGCGGAAAACGGACACGCCACCGTCCTCGGTCGCACCGGCGACCGAGGGGAAGTCCAGGCCCGAGCAGAAGCTCCGACCCTCGCCGGTGATCACCACGGCCCGCACGCCTGCGGTGGCGCGGACACGCGCCGCCGCGTCGATCAGCGCGTCGAACATCGCGAAGTCGAGCGCGTTGTGCTTCTCGGGGCGGGTCAGCGTCACCTGCGCGACGTGGTCCGAGACCTCGAGACGTACCCGATCAGTCGAAACCGTTGACATCACTCACGACTCCCGGATGACGGAGAGGCCACGCTCGAGCTTCAGCATCTCGTCGAGCATCGCGTGGGCGGCGCCAGTGACCCCGTCGTCGCCGATGAAGCGGCCGACGTCGTCGATCTTCTCGCTGAAGAACGGGATGTGCACGAGGTTCTGCGGCACCATCATCTGCAGGGCGACGGCGATCTGCAGGAATGCCTCCACCGCTCGCGTGCCACCGGCGATGCCGCCGTAGGAGACGAAGCCGAGCGATTTATACAGCCACTCCTTGTGCAAGTAGTCGACGGCGTTCTTCAGCGACGGCGGGAAGCTGTGGTTGTATTCCGGCATCACGAAGACGAACGCGTCGGCGTCCGCGACGAGCTTGCTCCACTGCTTGGTGTGCTCGTGCTCGTAACGCTGGAAACGGGGATGGTTGGGCTCGTCCATGAGCGGTAGCGCGAGATCGGCCAGATCCGCTTCGGTGATCTCGAAGCCGTCATGCGCCTGCGCAGTCTCGATGAACCAGTCGGCGATGGTGCGTCCCACCCGGCCCGGGCGGACGCTGGCAACGACAACCAGCAGCTTAGGTTTACTCATGCCGCCGAGTCTATCCGCGCGCTTGAGCGTGCAACCGTCCTGCGGGCGCCGGCTGGGCGGCCGGCCTGCTGTGACCGACTGACATTCTCAGGCGGCGCGGTGCTGCCGGCGGCGGCGTGAGCCGGTGAGCTGCCAGGGGCCCGGTGTCAGATCGAGGATCAGGTTGACGGCCCAGACGATCGCGGTCGCCAGGGCGAAGTTCCAGAAGCCACCGATGTGGAAGCCGCCGACGATGTGCTGGGTCAGCACGAGCATCAGCAGAGAGACAAAGAACCACGTCACGCCGAACGTCAGGAGCGCCAGCGGCGCGGTGACGAACCGCAGCGCCGGCTTCAGGAACGTGTTCAGCACGCCGAACACGGCCGCCGCGAGCAGCAGCGATCCGAGCCCGTTATCGTGCGCGCGCGGCACCACCGCCACAACGACTGCCAGCATGACGGCGTTGACGAGCCATGAGACCAGGATCCGCGTGGTCAGCGGCGCTTGCTTTCGACTCTGCACTCGTGTGTGCCCTTGTGTGGTCATGCCGTCAGCTTACGCACCCTGGAGGTGATGTAAAGGCGTTTGTCAGTGACGCGGGGGATGGGGTGGCCGTGCTTTCGCTGGCGGCGGCGCCGGTACCGGTCAGCTAGCGCAGGGGTCTGGCGGAACGGTCGGACGTGAAGCTCCCGGCGCACCGCGTCGGCCGCGGCTGGTCGGTGTGCGTGACGATGACTCGTCCCGGCCCATAGGTGGCGTCCATGTAGCGCTGGGCCGTCGCGGAATCGGTCTGGACTTCCATGGCCACTGCGGTCTTCTCCCGGTTGGGACCCCAACTCCGCAGGCGAATACCAGTCGCCTCGATTTGGTCGCCGTCATCGCGGATCTGCCAGGCCAGAGCCAGGAGCTCCTCGTACGAGGGTTTCATGTCGAGTGCAGGGATAGCAGCGACCGTGGGCGTTCGTCAAGCGATCGTCGGCTGACGTCAGTACACGGCTGCGGGGCTAAGGGCGCCCGATCGATTCGCTACTTCGGACTGATCCATTTCAGCGACTCGTCGGACGGGTCGCCAAGTAAGGTCGGGGGTTCGGTGCTCTCTAGGGCGGCGCTCACCCGGAGGAAGTCGACGACGGCGGCAACGTCGTGTACGCGTACGATCGTCGCGCCCTGGCTGACGCCGAAGGCGAGCGCGGCCAGCGTCCCGGCGAGTCGGTCGGTGGGCTGGCGGCCGGTCAGCATGCCGACGAAGTACTTGCGCGAGACCGCCAGCAGCAGCGGCCTGCCGGATGCCATGAACGCGTGGAGCTGGCGCAGCACGGCAACGCTCTCAGCCGGCGTCTTCGTGTAATCGAGGCCCGGGTCCAGGATGATCTGCTCCGTCGCGACACCAAGCTCGTGCGCCAGGGAGAGCCGCTGCTCGAAGAAGTCCTGGACGGCGGCGAACGGGTTGGGAAAGCCTGGGAACGAGGTCTCCTTCGGCGGTGCGCAGGTGTGCATGACGACCAGCCCGGCGCGGCTCGCAGCGACGAGCCGCGCGACCTGCGGATCAGCGAGGCCGCTGACGTCGTTGATGATCTGGGCGCCGGCCGCGAGTACGGCGGCGACGACCGGTGCGCGCCAGGTGTCGACCGAGACGAGCACACCAGCCTCGGTGAGCTTGCGCACGACCGGCGTCAGCAGCGCGATCTCATCCTGCTCGGAGATGGGGGGCGTGTCGGTGCGACCCGAAATCGCGCCGATGTCGACGAGGTCGGCGCCGTCGGCGACGAGCTGCAAGCCATACGCGACGCGCTCACCGACATCGTCGAAGGTGTTCCTGTCGGCGACCGAGTCGGAGCCGACATTCAGGATCCCCATCACCAGCGGCTCAGCCGTGGTGAGCGTCAGTGACCGGTCGCGTGCGCGTAGCTCCATCAGCGCCAGAGCGTACCGGGCTCCGCTTGGGCCGTCGCTTCGCCAGCGTCGTTGAGCGTGAGCGGCGCCGTGGGTTGCTGCTCGCGCCATGCCCCGGGCGGGATGCCGTGATGGCGGCGGAAGGCCGCTGCAAAGGCGTACGGCGAGCTGTAGCCGACCGCGGTGGCGATGCTCGCGAGGCCCAGCTTGCTGGTGCGCAGGTGGTCGCGGGCGAGAGTCATTCGCCAATCGGTGAGGTACTGCATCGGTGCTTGTCCGAGCGTGTCCCGGAAAGCCCGTGCGAACGCGGCCCGGGACAGGCCGCTGATCGCCGCCAGTTCGGACACCGTCCATGGGTGGCCGGTGTCTTCGTGCATGACTTGCAATGCGGCGCGCAGCCGTGGGTCCGTCGATGCGCGGTACCAGCGGGGCGCCGTCTCGCTCTGCCGGAAGTCGCTGCGGAGGGCGAGGACGAGCAGGACGTCGAGCAGGCGATCCAGCACGGTCTGCTGACCGGGCTCCACAGTCATGAGCTCGCGCGAGAGCAGCGAGATGACATCGCGAAGCGGCTCGTCGATTGCAGACGACAGCGTCAGCACCGGCGGCAGGGCGTCGAGCAGCCCGCTGGCGACGTCACCGGAGAACTGGTAGGCGCCACAGAGGAATACCGTCGCCGTGGGGTCAGCGGGCGCGCTCTGCGAGCGCTGGCGGCGGAAGGCGTCCGGCTCCAAGCAGTCCGCGCCAGGCTCGTGCGCGATGTGATGAGCGGAGCCACCACGCACAAGGGTGATCTCCCCGGGGCGGAGTTCCACGGCGCTCGTCGGGTCGTCGAGCCACAGCCACGCCCTACCGCGAATGACTGCATGCACCGCGAGCCGGATTGAGCCGCCCAGCCGCAGCCCCCATGGCGGTCTGACGACGGTGCGGGCGAAGACCGCGCCGGTCGCGCGCGCCCGCATGAGATGGTCGTACAGCAGGTCCACAGGGGCAGACTACGAGCAACGCGCCGTCAAGGCAAAGATTTGAGCGGCTGAAACAATAAGTCGAGCTTTTGAAGCATTGATCCGGTCGGCATGTTGCCACGATGCTGAGCACATGACCGACACACCACCATCAGCGCTCGTCCTCGGCGGCAGCGGTCGAACGGGGCCGCTCGTTGCCCAGCACATGGCGAACCGCGGCGCACGGGTCCGCACCGGCTCGCGACACGGAAGCGACCTGTACTTCGACTGGGACGATCAGAGCACGTACGCCAACGCCCTCGCTGGAGCTGACCTCGTCTACCTCGTACCACCGGTGATGCGGGTGCGGTACGCCGACCAGGTTGCCGCGTTCCTCGACCAGGCCGAGGCCGCCGGCGTGCGGCATGTCACCCTGCTCAGCACCTACAACGGCGACCGGGCGCCACAAGAAGTCGACATCGCGGCCGTCGAGGCAGATCTCGCAAGCCGCGCAGCTTTCACATGCTCCGTTCTGCGCCCTGCCTGGGTGATGCAGAACTTCACCGACGATCACCTGCCCGTTATCGACGATGTGCTCGCGGTTCCCAGCGGCGGCGGTGCCGAGGCTTTCGTCGATGCCGCCGACATCGCGGCGGTAGCGGCCGCGACCCTCCTCGAACCTGACGCGCACGCCGGTGCGAGCTATGTCCTGACCGGACCGGAGGCGCTCACGTTCGACGAGGTCGCCGCGACGATCGCGACCATAAGCGGCAGGCCTGTCGTGTATCGGGATGTCGATCAGGAGTCCTGGATCAACGACGCGGTTTCCGCGGGCCTACCGGCTGACTACGCCGCGATGCTGAGATGGCTGACCGGCGCAATCATCGCCGGCAACGGCTCGAAGCCAAGCGGCGATATCGAGGCCGTCATCGGCCGGCCGGCGACCAGCTTCGAGGTGTTCGCGGAGCGTAGCGCCGTTGCTTGGACAACCGGAGCGGGCAGATGACCAGGTACACCGACGAGAAATCGAACTTCGGCGCCGGCGGGCCGTTCTTCCGGGTCATTCGGGAGGGACTCAAGGGACTGGTCGAAGGAGAGGATTATTTCGACCTGCTCGCCGACGACGTGGTCTTCGAGTACGTGATCTCCGTACCCGGTTACCCCAAGCGCATCGAAGGGCGCCAGAACGTCATCGACCTCTACAGCGGCTACGACGATTTCATGACGGTGCAGAGCGCCGACAACCTCCACGTCTACCGGGATCCGGAGGCGTCGGTGGTCGTTCTCGAGTACGAGGTGCACGGCGAGTCGGTGCAGACACGGCGGCCGTACGACAACCACTTCGTCTCCATCGTGACCGTCAGGGACAACAAGGTGGTGCGCTGGCGGGACTACCTCGACCCGATCGCCATCTTCGACGCGACGGGCTGGCCCGCGGGCTCAGCCTGAACGATCATCACCGGCTGATCCGTCGGCCCAAGCGCTTCCAACACCCAAAATCAATGCGCCCGAGAGGACTCGAACCTCCACGGACCCTACGGTCCACAAGCCCCTCAAGCTTGCGCGTCTACCAAATTCCGCCACGAGCGCATTGCGGACCGCGAGTATAGCCGTTAGCGGGGATCCGGCGCGGTGGTAATCGCCGCTGCAAGAGCGAAAGTTCCCATAACAGTTTTGCCGTCCTGGCGGGGAGCTATCTTACGAACAGATGTTCGTGACCGATGAGAACGAGCCGGAGCGGGAGGCGAGCGTGAAGCTGACTAGACGGCAACGGGAGATCCTCGATTTCATCGAGAGCTACTGCGAGCTCAACGGATATCCGCCGACTGTGCGGGATATTGGGAAGGCCGTTGGGCTCGCATCCTCTTCTACCGTGCATGCGCATCTGGCGAACCTCGAGAAGCTCGGGATGCTGCGGCGTGACCCGACGAAGCCGCGCGCGATCGAGCTACGCGCACGCGAGGGCGGAGGGCTACCCCGGCGGCTCCGCGACGCGCTGCCGCTCGTCGGTCAGGTCGCCGCCGGGCAGCCAATCCTGGCCGAGGAGAACATCGAGGAGTACGTCTCCGCACCGGCGCTGGCTGGCGGGACGGACGGCGACTTCCTCCTACGTGTCCGTGGCGAGTCGATGAAGAACGCCGGGATCCTGGACGGCGACGTGGTTGTCGTGCGTCGCCAGGAGATCGCGCAAGACGGTGAGATCGTCGTTGCCATGATCGAGGACGAGGCGACCGTGAAGCGCTTCTACCGGGAGGGCGACCACATCCGCCTGCAGCCCGAAAACGAAGCGATGGCGCCGATCCTGGCCCGGGACGTACAGCTCGCCGGGAAGGTCGTCGGCCTGATGCGCAGCTTCTGAGAGCCGTATCTGGTTATGTACGCGGCCCCACCATCGCCGCGATCGTGGTGTGGTGACTTTCGCCGTGCCGGCGAGACATGCCTGGTTCACGCTATCCTGCTTCGACGCAGGCTGAGCAGCCGCGGAGGTGTTCGCACCTTCGAGGAAAGTCCGGACATCATAGGGCAGGGTGGTCGGTAACGCCGACCCGGGGAAACCCGCGGGAAAGTGCCACAGAAAAGACACCGCCTAAGCGCGGGGCTTCGTGCCCCACGCCGGCAAGGGTGAAATGGTGCGGTAAGAGCGCACCGGCGTCGCGGCGACGCGGCGGCCAGGCAAACCCCACCCGATGCAAGGCTGAGCAGGACCGTTTGTAGGTTGCCCGCCAAGGTCTGGGTAAGCCGCGCTAGATGGATGGCTGCTCTCGACAGGATCCGGCTTACAGGTCTGCTAAGGCTCGGGCCCCGGGAAACCGGGGCCCGAGCTATTTCTCAGCCAAGACAATGCCGCTCGGCTTGGCGATGCCCTCAGGGCACCGCCTCGTGGACAGGGCGCAGGTCACCGGAGCTGTGCTCCAAGCCCAGGCTCTGTGGGAGTCACTACCGGCTCGATTTCGGGGCCGATCTAGGCGCTCCATGGATTGATCACCGTTATCCCGGTCTCCTCGAAGTCGCGGACGTTGCGGGTCGCGAGCGCGGCGCCGTGGGCTCGGCAGATCGCGGCGATCTGACCGTCGGCGACACCCATCGGACGGCCGATGCGGCCGCGACCGGCAACGATCTCCGCGTAGTGCGAGGCCGCGGTGCGGTCGAAGGCGATCACGTTGTCTTTCAGGCGCACCTCGGTCAGCTCGCGGATCGCGTCGGCCAGCTTCGACTTGCGTGCGCCGACGGGCAGCCGCGCGACTCCGTAGAGCAACTCGGCGACAGTCGTGGTCGCCACTGCCATCTCATCCTGTCCGTCCACCCAGGCCAAGACCCGATCATCGGGGGTCTGGCGCGTCAGCTCGGAGATGACGTTCGTGTCGAGAACGATCATTCGTCAAAGTCGACCGGGCGTGTCAGCTCGGTCCGGGGCGGGAGCTCGAGCTCGTCCAATCCGAGACCGGCGAAACGCTCGTGGATCCAGGTTCCAAGACCGCGTCCCTGCCTTTCGTCAGCCAGCGACTCACGCAGGATCTCACGCGCCTCGGCCTCCATCGAGCGACCGTGCTGCGCCGCTCTGACACGTAGCCGCGCCTTCAGGTCGTCGTCGAGCTTGCGCACGGTTAGGGTCGACATCGATCACCTCCTCGACTGCTTACATTGCTATCAATGCTAGCAGTGCAGGATGGCCTCCGTCGATCTCGTCCGCCAATCCGGCTTCACACTCGACAGCACTTGCGAGTCATGCGGCCTTGGCGAGGAGTCGTGCCACGCGCGGCTTGACTTCGGTGGCGAGCAGGGTAATGGATTCGAGGAAGTGCTCCTGGGGTAGTCCGCCCAGGTCCATCTGGAGGAAGTGGCGCATGTGTCCGAGGTACCCGTGGAGGTGGACGATGCGTTCAGCGACGTCGTCGGGGTCACCGACGTAGTAGGCCCCTGGCGCCTCTGCTTGAGCCATGTAGGCGCGGTCGTCGGGGGCCGGCCAGCCACGAAGCTTGCCCATCTCGACGTTGAGGTTGTACCAGCCGGGGTAGAACCGCTCCAGCGCTTCCTTCTTGGTCGGCGCGATGAGTCCGAACGCAGCCACGGAGACCTTGATGTTCTCGCCCGTGTGTCCGTGCTGAGCGGCGGTCCTCCGATACAGCTCGGCCAACGGGGCGAACCTGTGGGGAGCGCCGCCGATGATGCCGTAGGAGACCGAGCCTGCCCGCGCGCATGGACGACGGAGCACTGCCTCCCGTACCCACCCAGATCGGCAGCGAGCCATTCACTGGCCGGGGCACGACCTCGAGGTGGTCAAGGGCCGGTCGGGTCGTTCCCGACCAGGTCACGGGCGTCCCTCGGTTGATGGTTGTGAGAAGGTCGAGCTTCTCCTCGTACAGCCGGTCGTAGTCGTCGAGGCTATATCCGAACAACGGGAAAGTCTCCACGGATGAGCCGCGGCCGGCGGTGATCTCGATCCGACCGCCACCGGAAATCGCATCGGCGATCGCGAACTGCTGGAAGACGCGCACCGGGTCGTCGGTGCTGATCACCGATACGCCGCTGCCGAGGATGATCTGCTTCGTCGCGGCTGCCGCTGCGTTGATGATGGACCCCGGTGACGACCCAGGCATCTCCAGGGTGTGGTGCTCCCCGACAGCGAAATAGTCCAGACCCACTCGATCGGCGTGAACGATCGCGTCGAACAGGTTCTTGATCGCTTCCGGCGTCGAACGCAGTGTGCCGTCTGGGTTGCGTTGCGTGTCGCCGAAGCTGTAGGCGCCGATTTCCATGGGTTTCCCCAATCTGTTGTCGTTTGTCCTGGATGCTTCGCCGCACGCTCAACGAGCGTGAACGCCGCTGAGCGCGACCCCGAGCTCGCGGTCCAGCGCTTGAGCGGTGAAGGCCCCGTTGAAGATCGGGGTGCCGGGCCCGAAGGCGGCGCCCGTGGCCAACGAACCGCTGTACAGGGAGTCGAAGCCGATGCGGTCGATGAACTCCATGACCGCTCTGGCAGCAGCCTCGTCATCGCTCGCCACAGCGAGCGCGCGCCGGTTCGCGGTCCCGCGCGGGAGACGCTGCTCGTCCATGTCGTGATAACCGATGTGGTTCAGCGATCTCACCACACGGGCACCGCGGAAATGCTCCGCAACGACCTCGCTGCTCGTCCATCCAACGTTTTCGAACTCATCGATGAGCCCATCGATCGGCGCCCAATAGTTCATGGCATCCACCACGATCTTCCCCGCCAGCGACGCTGGATCGACGGTTCGATACTTATGCAGAGGAACGGCGATGACCACGATGTCGGCGTCTCGGACGGCATCCGCGGTGATCATCGCGCGAGCACCCGGGATCACAACCTGCACCAACAGCTCGATGTCCTCCGCGGCTCCGGATGCGGCGACGTTCACCGTATAGCCGGCATCCACGGCGGCACGAGCAATCGCTGCTCCCACCCTGCCGACACCCACCACTCCAATTGTTGTCATGGCGTGTCCCTCTTGCTGCCTGCGGCCATCTCGAATCCCGGAAGCGAATCAAAGTAGTTGATACGTCAACCATAGTACGCATTTGGTGGACACATCAACTATCATCGGATCGATGGGCACCTCGACCTTGGACGCGCGAGCGCTAACTGCGTGGGAGAGCTACCAGCGGATGCGCACTCGCCTGACAGGCAGATTGAACCGGGAGCTCTCGCGGCAGACGGAACTGTCCGAGCCGGACTTCGAAGTCTTAGGGGCACTCGCCGAGACCCAGAGCGAATCGGTGCGTGCCATGGAGCTGCGCTGCGGTCTGGAGTGGGAGAAGAGCAGACTCTCCCACCAGCTGCGACGCATGGAACAGCGCGGACTCCTCTCGCGCAATGAATGCCCCGAAGACAACCGAGGCTCGGTGGTGACCATCACGCCCGCCGGACGGGCGATCGCCGCAGAGGCGAAGCGCGTCCACGAGGACGCCGTCTATCGGTACGTGATCGCCAAGCTGACCCCTGATCAGACACGACAACTGGGCCTCATCTCGGACATCATCCTCGAAGGGCTCGCCGAGTCTCACTGACCCTGACCAAATCTCCGTCGAGGGTCGAGTAAGTCGGCTCAACAACGGATGCACCACACGTCTGCTTGGCAAACGGTTCTGGCAGATGGCCAAACTGATGCTGTACCCCGGGGTGCACTTTCCATTGGGCACTGACGCGGCTGCGTTTGCGCCCTCACAGGACCAATTCCAGCTTGTCCACGGAAGAACCAGGGAGCGGTACACTGGTATCTAGTTGGTGGTGGGGGTGGGAAGACAGAATGATCGGCGGGTTCCGGGATGAGTGGTTGCGCTCCTGTTTCGTTGATGACGTCCGCTCCCGGAGAATTCCGCCTGAACTCGATGTGCGGCTGTTCCGCAAGCTCCAGATGATCGATGACGCCATGAGCGACCAGGACCTCCGCGTCCCTCCGAGCAACCACTTCGAGAAGCTGCACGGAAGTCTCGGCCGGTTCCACTCGATCCGCGTCAATCGGCAGTGGCGGTTGGTCTTCCGTTGGAACGGCGAGCGTGGTGAAGCGGCGGATCTCTACCTCGACGACCACAGCTATTGATGAGGTGACTCATGCTGACGACGCAACGCAAGCCCGCCACCGTTGGGGAAATTCTGGTCGAAGAATTCATGAAGCCGCTTGGCTTGACGCAGGCAGGGCTGGCTGAGGCCATGGGCGTTCAGCGTAAGCATGTGAACGAACTCTGCAACGACCGCCGCAGCGTTACGGTGCCGACAGCGCTCATCCTCGCGCGGGTGTTCGGGAACAGTCCTGAGTTCTGGCTGAACGTGCAGCGTCGCACCGACCTCTGGGAAGCGACGAACTCGCCGGCTGAGCGCTCGCGCATCGAGCGCGCGAGGCCGCTGCCGAAGGCGGCGTAGACACTCGGCTCAGGCGTCGCCGTGCAGCTTGGCGACGCGCTGCAGAGACTCGCCGTCGACGCGATGCATCAACCAGTTGTCCATGACCTGGGCGTCGTGCTTGCGGTAGAAGGACAGCGCCGGCTCGTTCCAGTTCAGTGCCGCCCACTCCAGGCGCGCGTAGCCGCGCTCGACCGTCAGGTGCGCGAGGTGGCGCAGCAGCGTCTCGCCGATGCCGGGCTCAGTCGCGCTTGCGCGGCGCCGGAACTGCGGCAGCACGTAGAGGTCCTCGAGCCAGATGCCAGGCAGGCACTCCCAGGTCGAGAAGCTGCGATAGAAGATCGCGCAGCCCGCCGGCTGCCCGTCGATCTCGGCGATCAGCGCCTCGGCGGCGGGGTCGGGACCAAACAGCGCCGTGTGGAGTTGCTGCCGCGTCCCGACAACACGCGAGCCGGCCTGCTCGTAGTCGGCTAGGCCCTCGATCATCGAGTAGAGCAGCTCGGTGTCGGCAGCATTCGCCGCGCGGACGTGTGGCTGAGCGTTCACGCCCACATGCTAACCAAGCGGGCGGGCGACCTTCGGCAGCATCCCCAGGAGGCGATCGTTGGGGCCGTGCAGAGCATGGTCGCGAAGGTCCGACTAATTGCTGATGCCCGCGAGCGCGAGCACTCGCTCCGCGTTCGCCACGTGGAGGTTCTCGATCATGCGGCCATCGACCGTGGCGACGCCGGAGCCGGAGCGCTCGGCTTCTCGGAATGTCGCGATCACGCGCTGAGCGTGCTCGATCTCCGCCTCGGTGGGGGTGTAGACGCGGTTGCAGATCGGCACCTGAGAGGGGTGGATCAGCGTCTTACCGTCGAAGCCGAGCTCAGCGCCCTGGCGGCATTCGGCCTCGAACCCGGCGCTGTCGCGCACGTCGTTATAGACGCCGTCGAGGACGAGGTGGCCGGTGGCGCGGGCGGCGAGCACGCACCAGGAAAGGCTCGCGAGCAGCGGCGAGCGAGCCACGCCCGCCCCCGTGTGCAGCTCGCCCGCAAGGTCGTTCGTGCCGATCGCCAGTACGGCGACCCGATCAGAGGCGGCGGCGATCTCCTCGGCGTGGAGGATCGCGAGCGGCGTCTCCAACATCGTCCAGATGCGCGTGCGGTCTGGTGCTCCGGCCCGCTCGAGGGCCGACTCGATGCGACGTACGTCGGCGACGGAGCCGATCTTCGGGACGGCGATCGCGTCGGGGCCGGCCGCTGCGGCGGCCGTGATGTCCGCATCGTGCCACTCGGTACCGATGCCGTTGACGCGGATCGCGAGTACACGCCCGCCGTAGTCGCCGGAGCTGACGGCAGCGGCGACCTGTTCCCGGGCCTGCGCCTTCGCGGTCGGCGCAACCGCGTCCTCGAGGTCGAAGATGAGGCCATCGGCCTCGATCGTCTTGGCTTTCTCGAGCGCGCGCGCGTTGGCGCCCGGCATGAAGAGAACGGAACGGAGTCGATCTGGCATACGACCTAGGGTGCCACTCAGCGCATCAGCGGGGTAGCCTCGCGGCAGCGCAACGTGCGCCGCAGTGCGTCGTCCCCGGACGACCCGCCAGCGCGACTCAGCGAGTGACCCAAGCCTCGGGATCCGAGGCAAGCTGTTCGATGTCGGCAGGCACCGCGCCCGAGGCGACATCGGCGATCGTCACGTTCTCGACGACCTTCCGGAGGTTCGCGCGTACGGCGATCCAAACGCGGGGCAGGGCGGCGGAGACGCCGCGGTACTCGGAGTCCTCAGGTGGGGCCCCGCGAACGCTGACAAGCGGCCCCTCGACGGCGCGGATCACGTCGGCGATGGTGATCTTGGTTGGGTCACGGGCGAGGCGGAAGCCACCCTCGGCGCCGCGCTGCGAGCGCACAAGGCCGGAGTGACGCAGCTCCCCAAGGATGTTCTCGAGGAAGTTCAGCGGGATGTCCTGGGCAGTGGCGACAAGCTCGGCCTTGAGCGGTCGCTCCTGAGCTGACGCCGCAAGCTCAGCCATCGCGCGGACGGCGTAGTCGGCTTTGGCTGAAATACGCATTGACGTCAGAGTATTGCTTAGCGAGCGGCAAGACGCCACTGACATCTGAAAGCCAGGATTGGGGACCGACCGCGAACGGTTCGCGGGCAGCAGTCGCGTGGCGTGCGCGTGCCTCGCCGAATCGGGCTCTGGCTCGGCGGCCGACGCCGTACCGTACACTTGCGGAGGACGACAGAACATGGGAAAGCTGATGACAGACGTCGTAGCGCAAGTGGCTTGTTGCGATGGGCCCGTTCTGGCGTTCAATACCCTCGAGGGGGGAGAGTGACTTCAGTCGAGATTGACGGCGTGATCGCGGAGGCGCTTGGTGCCGATTCGTGGACCCGTTGCCTCGAGGAGTCGGAGGTTGGCGCAGGGCACGAGCCTTGGCTTGGCGAAACGGCTGGGACGTACCCGTCGAGCCGCCGAGCCGTGGGCCACGGCTCGCTGCACAGCAGGGACGTGTACGAAGAGGAGACCCGGCAGGGGCATAACGTGGTCGTAGCCGGACCGCGCGAGTGTGGCAGTCCGTGTGCGGGCGCTCGATCAGGACGGTATTCCGGGCAGGAAGTCAGGGCACGCGGTGCCCTGAGCACAGAAGCGCGGTGCTGTGCCTGAACCACCAACGACTAGGGCTGACATCGAATAGAAGGAGCTTTACAGCGATGCCTCTGCAGACACCCGATAAGCCCGCAACCACGAATCACCAGAAGCTTCATGCTTGGGTTGACGAGATTGCGGCGCTGACTGAGCCGGACCAGGTCTACTGGTGCAACGGCTCCGAAGAGGAGTACAACCGCCTGGCCGGTGAGCTGGTCACGGCTGGCGTATTCAAGAAGCTGAACGACGCGAAGCGTCCGAACTCGTACCTGGCGTTCTCCGACCCCAGTGACGTGGCGCGCGTCGAGGACCGTACGTTCATCTGCTCCGAGAAGGAACACGACGCCGGTCCGACCAACCACTGGTCCGAGCCCAAAGAGATGAAGAAGACCCTGACGGGCCTTTTCAAGGGCTCGATGCACGGCCGCACGCTGTACGTCGTCCCGTTCTCCATGGGCCCGCTGGGCTCGCCGATCGCGCAGATCGGCGTCGAGCTGACCGACTCGCCCTACGTGGTGCTGTCGATGCGGATCGTCACCCGGATGGGCCAGGCAGCGCTCGACGTGCTTGGTGACAACGGCACTTTCGTGCCTTGCCTGCACAGCGTCGGCGCACCGCTCGAGCCCGGCCAGAAGGACGTGAGCTGGCCGTGCAACCCGGACGTGAAGTACATCGTCCACTTCCCCGAGACCCGCGAGATCTGGTCCTACGGCTCCGGCTACGGCGGCAACGCGCTGCTCGGCAAGAAGTGTCTGGCGCTGCGCATCGCCTCGGTGATGGCGCGTGACGAGGGCTGGCTGGCCGAGCACATGCTGATCCTCAAGCTGACCTCGCCCGAGGGCAAGTTCAAGTACATCGCGGCTGCCTTCCCGAGCGCCTGCGGCAAGACCAACCTCGCGATGCTGATCCCGACTCTTCCCGGCTGGAAGGCCGAGACGATCGGCGACGACATCGCCTGGATGAAGTTCGCCGACGACGGCAAGCTGCACGCGGTGAACCCCGAGTACGGCTTCTTCGGCGTTGCTCCGGGCACCAACTACGACAGCAACCGCAACGCGATGATCACCGCCGAGCAGAACTCGATCTTCACCAACACGGCGCTCACCGACGACGGCGATGTCTGGTGGGAGGGGATGACCGACGAGAAGCCGGCGCACCTGATCGACTGGCACGGCAACGACTGGACCCCTGAGTCCGAGACGCCCGCCGCGCACCCGAACTCGCGCTTCACGGTGCCGGCCGCGCAGTGTCCGTGCATCGCTCCCGAGTGGGAGGATCCGGCCGGTGTGCCGATCGACGCGTTCCTGTTCGGTGGTCGTCGCGCCTCGGTCGTGCCGCTGGTGCAAGAGGCCCGCAGCTGGCAGCACGGCGTGTTCCTCGCTTCGACGATGTCCTCGGAGATGACTGCCGCGGCCTTCGGCACGGTCGGCAAGCTCCGCTTCGACCCGATGGCGATGCTGCCGTTCTGCGGCTACAACATGGCCGACTACTGGGCACACTGGCTGTCGCTGGAGAACCGCGAGGGCGCGAAGCTCCCGAAGATCTTCTACGTCAACTGGTTCCGTAAGGACGAGAACGGCAAGTTCATGTGGCCTGGCTACGGCGAGAACTCGCGCGTTCTGGCGTGGATCTTCAATCGCCTTGAGGGCACCGCGAAGGCTCACGACACCGAGATCGCTCTCCTGCCTGAGGTGGGCGAGGGTGGTATCGACACCACCGGCCTGGACGTGACCGAGGAGCAGATGAAGACGCTGCTGTCGGTTGACGTCGAGGGCTACAAGGGTCAGCTCGACCAGCTCCGCGAGCACTACGCCAAGTTCGGCGACGACCTGCCGGCCGCGCTGGCTGGCGAGCTCGACGGTCTGGCCAAGCGCCTCGGCGCCTGACCATCTGAGGGCCTCTTGGCCCTGCCGTTTATTCCGTCCGATGCCGGCCTGCTGATCTTGCAGGCCGGCATCGTGGCATCTCCACGCCGGCTGGGGGAGGGCGCGTCGGCGCGTCTGCGTCGCTTCCGCGGTCCCGGTTGGGCGCTGATCCCGGTTGCCTCGATCATCGTCGTGATCTTCCTGATCCGCTACGCGTCCGGGACTGCCGACTGGCTGACGTACCTCGCGCTGGTGGCGGTGCCGCTGCTCGCGGCGGTCGCGCTTGGCTGGGGCTCGCGCTGGTCGCGCTGGTGGTTGTTCCCGCTGTTCGCGGTGCTGTTCGTGCTCGCCTGGCAGCTGCCGGACTCGCTGCTCGGCGAGGGCGCCGGGGCGTTGCTCTCAGGACTGAGCTGTGTCTCCCTCGGCGTGCTGCTGGCGGCGGTGACGCCGTCGCGCTTCTTGAAGCTCGGGATCGTCGCGATGGCGTGTGCCGACGTCTGGCTGGTCGCCTCCGACTTGCTCCAGGCACCGAACAACGAGCTTACGGCGGCGGCCCCCGGTCGGGGTCTGCCGCAACTGCAGAGCGAGACGTGGGGGACCGTGGTGATGGGCTACGGCGACATGTTCGTGGCCGCACTGCTGGGCGCGGCGCTCTCGGACCGGCCGCGCTTGCAGACGATCGCAGCCGCGGTCACGCTGCTTGTGGCTGGCATCTTCGACCTCCTGTTCCTGGCGGTGGACGAGTTGCCCGCGACGGTGCCGGTGGCGGTGACGCTGATCCTCTTGGAAGCGTGGCTGTGGCGCCGGCGGCCCGCTGGCCGCCGGCGATGGCATCGCGCGGTGGGTGGCCGCCGCGCCCGAAATCCCGCCGCACCCGGGTGAACGGCGCGTTCTTTGTCGGTTCACGTACACCACGTGGAAGGAAACGTGCAATGAACGAAGCCGTGACATCTCGGTGCCCGGGTTCGGGGGCCGGAAGCCTGGGCGAGCCGCTGCCGGAAGCCCGTCAGTGCCCGACGCGGCCGTTCGCGGCCGGCGGCCGCGACTCTTCGGCAAGCGACGTGATCGCGAGCTCGCCGCGGGCGGCGTCCTCGAGCACCTCGCTCGCCTCGTCGGCGGTGCGGGCGTAGAGCTCTACCAAGAGGTGCACGATGATCTGGTCATCCTCGTGCTTATGGAAGCGGACGTGGGTGAAGAACTCGCGTGTGCCGTGGTCGCCGAACGACGCGTAGGCGAGCGCGTCGCCGGCGTCGGGGCCGGAGCACGTCTCGACGTCATCGGCATCGACGGTGACCGTGCAGGAGGCGATCCACGGGGTACCTGTGACCATCCGCTCCCAGCGATCCTCGATTGGCTCGACACGGCCGTTCCGGAAGCTCAAATGCGGCTGGTCGTGCATGCACTCGAGGCACTGCACGACGGCCTCTTGGATCTCGTCGACGACGCCGTCGCGCTCGCCGGTCTCGGGGTTGATCTTGTGGATGCCTTCGTAGTGGATCTGCAGCTCGAGGTTGGTCGACCAGCAGCGGTAGCACCGCAACCAACTGCGTACCTCCGTACGGCGATCCATTGGCCCCATTCTAGTGCGGCGATGTCGGGCCCAGGTCAGCCCGGAGGCTGCCCGGGAAGGCGTTTGCCGGCCGACTGCGGACTCAGTTTCGCGCCTGTGCGCGCGGAATTAGTGCACCGCCATCGCATTCGGCCGCGCTAGACGTAATAATCACGCTGATGAGTGGCGAGCTGACGAAAATCGGTGAAGGTCTGTTCGGCGTCGTGCGCCGTGGTTACGACCGCGAGCAGGTTGACGCGTACGTCGCGCAGTTGCAGCGGCGAATCCAGGAGCTGCAGGAGGACACGAGCAGCGACGGCGCGGTCCGGATGGCGCTGGCCCAGGTCGGCGAAGACGTCTCCGCGGTGCTGCAGCAGTCGCACCAGACGGCAACGCAGATCGTCGGCAGCGCCCGCACCGAGGCCGAGCAAATGCTCGGTGCCGCACGTACGCGCGCCGAGGAGACCGTCCAGACGGCCCAGCAGGAGGCCGCGCAGACGCTGGCCGAAGCGAAGGACGAGGCTGCCGATCACCGTCGCCAAGCCGACTCCTACGCCGCTGAGGTCGTCGCCAATGCCGAGCGTCGTGTCCACGACCTCGACCTCGACACCGACCGCATCTGGGCGGAGCGCGAGCGCATCGTCGCCGACGCGCGCGATCTCTCGCGTCAGCTGCAGGGGATTGCCGAGATCGCCGCCGAACGCTTCCCGGCCGCGAGCGACGACCAGCGGGCCGCTGCCGACTCCCGCGGCCACGCGGCGAGCAACGGCTCCCGCGCCTGACGCAGCGGGAGCCGGTATGACCGAGATGCGTGCGATCGACACCCTGCATCAAGGGCGAACCCACGCCGTCTGCTGCTGGCAGTTCGGCGATGTGCTGGTCGACCCGGGTCCGACCGCGTCGATCGAGAACGTGCTGGCCGAGCTTGGCGACTGGCAGCCGCGGGCGATCCTGTTGACCCACATCCATCTCGACCACGCCGCCTCGACCGGTACGCTGGCCCGCCGCTGGCCCGACGTCCAGGTCTACGTGCACGAGCTCGGCGCGCCGCACATGATCGATCCCACACGGCTCTGGAACAGCGCCAGCCGGCTCTACGGTGAGGGGAACATGCTCAGGCTGTGGGGCAAGTTCGAGCCGGTCCCCGAGGACCGTCTGCACGTCCTGCATGGCGGCGAGACGCTGACGATCGGCGCCGATAAGTTCGATGTCGCCTACACCCCCGGTCATGCTCAGCACCACGTCTCCTACTTCAGCGGCGAGATGGCGTTTGTCGGCGATGTCGCTGGCGTGCGAATCCAGCCGGGGCTGCCGGCGATGCCGCCGACGCCGCCGCCGGACATCGACATCGAGCTCTGGCATCAGTCGCTTGCGCTGCTGCGTCAGCGGGCGCCGCAGCGCCTGGGGATCACGCACTGGGGCGTGATCGAGAACGTCGAGGAGCAGATCGACGAGATCGACCGGCGGCTCGACGAGTGGGCGGCTGCGGCCCGCTACCAGGACCAGGACACATGGGTGCGCCAGGTCGAGGAGCGGTTGCTGGCGGCGACCTCGCGCGAGGACTTCGAATCCTTCCACCAAGCCACCCCGCTCGACCAGTGTTATCTGGGCTTGCGCCGGTACTGGGCCAAGCGCGATGAACGCGAAGCCGCGGGCGGGCGGGCGTGATCCTCTAACGGTGCTGGCCTAAGTCGCGAAGCATGCCCTCGGTGATCCAAGAACCTCGCCTCGCGTCCCCCGGCAGTGGCCTCGGCGGCATCTGGAAGGTCGTCGTCCTCAACGACAACCACAACACGTTCGATCACGTAGCCGAGACGCTCGCGCGCACGATCCCGGACGTCACCCTCGCGGACGGCTACCGCTTCGCCGACCGCATCCATCGCACCGGCAGTGCGATCGTCTGGAGTGGCTCGCACGACCAGGCCGAAAGCTACTGGCTGAACCTCGAAGCCGCCGGTCTGACGATGGCGCCGCTCGAGTCTGAGTAGGCCGGCCGGCGGAATGCCGGGCTCGCTTGAGCCTGGGTGACGGTCAGCGGGCCGCCGCCCAGAAGCGTTCGTTAGGCTCGCCTTGTGAACGGCGAGCGAACGGCTAAGGGGCTGGTATGGATCATCAGCGCCGCCGTGTTCCTGGACACGGTCTTCTATGCGGTGATCTCGCCGATGCTGCCGGCGCTGAGCCACCAGCTGGGGCTCTCGAAGCTGTCGGCGGGGTTGCTGACCGCCAGCTACGCGATCGGGATGCTGGTCGCGTCGCTACCAGGTGGCGTGATCACGATTAAGATCGGCCCGCGCCGGACTGTCGGCCTGGGGCTGGCGCTGCTCGCGGTCTCGACGCTCGGCTTCGCGTTCGCGAACAGCGCGCTGCTGCTCGACCTTGCGCGGATGGTCGAGGGTGTCGGCGGCGCCTGCACGTGGGCGGGCGGACTTGCCTGGTTGAACGACGCGACCCCGGTCGAGCGTCGTGGCGCCACCGTCGGCAAGGCGATGGCCGCCGGCATCGCCGGCTCGCTCCTGGGGCCCGCAATCGGCGCGATCGCCGCCGAGACGGGCCGCGCGACGCTGTTCTCGGCGCTCGTGCTCGTGGTCATCGTGCTGCTCGCGCTGACGCTGCGGTTGCCAGAGCAGCCACGGTCCTCGGGGCAGGGTATCGGCCAGGTCTGGCAGGCGCTGCGGCGCCGGCCGATTCAGATCGCCGGCTGGCTCGTAGCGCTGCCGGCGATCGCGTCGGGGATCATGAACGTGCTCGGCCCGCTGCGGCTGCACCAACTCGGTGCGGGCGCCTTCGTGATTGGCGCCCTCTACCTGGCGGGGTCGGCGATCGAGACACTGCTGTCGCCCTGGGTCGGACGGATCTCCGACCACCGTGGGCGCCTGCTGCCGCTGCGCGTCGGAATGGTGCTGCTACCGCCGGCGATCGTCGGCTTCATGCTGCCACACCAGCTCGGGGTCGCCGCCGTGATCCAGGCCGTGTTCTTCGTCGCGGTCGGGATCTTCTGGACGCCGGCGATGGCGATGCTGGCGGATGTCGCGGACCGCATCAGGCTCAACCAGGCCCATGCCGCCGCGCTGATGAACCTCACCTGGGCCGGCGGTCAGATCCTCGGCTCCGCCGGTGGCGGCGGGATCGCCCAGGTGACCGGCGACACGCTGGTCGCGGCGATGCTGGCGGCGCTATCGCTGCTGACCCTGGTCATGGTCCGACACAGCCACGTCCGCGAGCGGGACCTGACCTACAGCGCATGAGTCGGCCGCTGGCGCGTGGACGCCAGGAGGCGGGCGGTCCAACGTCCTTGCGCGATCAGGACCGGTGGATGTCCGGCTACGTCCGCGGGCATAGTTGTGATCCCTGCTGATGCCGTTGTAATCCCTGCCGCAGCCAGCTACCATGCGACGCATGGAACCGATCAGCGGCACGGCCTTGTCGCAGCTGCGTCGGGGTGCGCTGGAGTTCTGCATCCTTGGACTCCTGCGCGAAGCCGAGCGCTACAGCTACGAGATCGTTCACGCCCTCGGTGAGTTCGACGGGCTCGTGACCTCAGAGGGGACGCTGTACCCGCTGCTGAGTCGCCTGCGGAAGGACGGAGTGGTGGCGACGAGATGGCGTGAGTCACCGGCGGGGCCGCCGCGACGCTACTACCGGCTCACGTCCTCGGGACGCGCTCGCTTGGAGGCCTTCACGGTCGAGTGGGCGCGGTTCCGCGATTCGGTTGATGCCGTGCTTCGGACAGGGGGGCTCGGATGAGCGAGAGCAATTTGCATCCGCTTGCAACGGCTCATCTCCAGCGCTTGCGGCGAGCGTCGCGCACGCTGCCGCGGCGCGAGCGCCGTGAGCTGCGCACGGAGATCGAAGCGCACCTGACGCAAGCAACCACGCCCGATGCGCCTGACGTCGAGGTGCTGGGCGTACTCGATCGGCTCGGCGAGCCAAAGGAGATCGTCGCCGCCGGACTGCTGACGTCGAGCCGCCCCGTCGGCGCCCGTCACATCCAGGAGTGGTTCGCGATCATCCTGCTGTTGTTCGGCGCCTTCGCCTTCGGGATCGGCTGGCTCGTCGGCCTGGCCCTACTCTGGAGCTCATCGGTCTGGAGAACCCGTGATAAGTGGCTCGGAACGCTGATGCTGCCGGGCGGGTTCGCACTGGTGCCGTTCGTGCTTGGTCTCGGCTCAAGTACCCAGTCATGCGTTTCATCGAGCGCGGGCGGGATGCGCTGCACAGGCGGGTCGAGCACCGGTAACGACATCCTGATGATCGCGCTGCTGCTGATCGCCGTGATCGTGCCGCTGGTGTCGGCGACGCACCTGGCGCGACGCCTCAGGTGACAGCGCGGCAAGCCCTCCCGGGCTCCAGAGAGGCCTTGCCGCGTGACCGGTCAGACGAACGGCAGTTCGACGACTTCCGCCTTGGTGCCGTCGGTGCTCGCCACGGTCGTACCGGGCGGTGCTTCACGGCGCACCATGGCCAGTCCGATCGGGCCCAGCGTCGGCGAGACGATGGCGCTCGTGACGGTGGCGACAGCGCGCTCCTCGAACCCCAGAACGTCGCCGGGATGCAGCGCCGAACCGGCGCGTAGGCCGCGCAATTGGCGATTCGGCTTGCCCTTGTAGTAGAGGCGGGCGACGGTCTCCTGGCCGACGTAGCAGCCCTTCGTGAACGACACTGCGCGATCGTTCAGCAAAGCTTCTTGCGGGATCACCGTCTCATCGATATCGACGCCGTAGCGTGGTCGTCCGGACTCGATCCGGATGCAGTCGGCCGCCTCGTCGCAGACCGCGACCGCGCCGGCGGCAAGCAGGTCGTTGCGGATCGCGGCGGTGCTGGCGCTATCGCAGAGCACGTCGATGCCCTGATCGGTGCGGATCAGGCGCACCGCAGCCAGCCCGACGCGTGCCGGGAGATGGTCGTGCTCGATTGTTCCGGGCAGCTCGAAGCCCGGCAGCAGCGCGGCGGCAAGCACCTCATCGGAAGTCGGGCCGAGCAGCGAGAGCAGCCCGCACTCGAGCGTGCGCTTCTGCAGCTCCAGCTCGTAGCCGATCGAGTAGTGGTGGATCATGTTGAAAAGCGCCTGCAGCGCGACGCGCTCGGTATCGAGCAGCAACTGCAGGCCGGCGTCGAGCACGCGCAGATCGCCGAGCATCTTCCCCTTCGGCGTCAGGAATGTCGCGTAGAGGCCGTGGCCCTGCGAGAGGCGGTTGATGTCGTTGCTGACCTGTCCCTGGAGGAACTCGCCGGCGTCGGGGCCGGAAAGCGCGAGCTTGCCGCGCTCGGAGCGGTCGACGAGGCCGCAGCCATGACGCAGCGTCTCGTAGTCGGACAGGAACGTGGATTCGGAGATCATCTTGGGATCTAGGTTGACAGACGAGTGGTAGCGAGGAGCAGGCGGTTGGTGCAGGCGGTCAACGGCATTTTCCTGGAACACTCCGGCGGGCGGTTGGCGCGGCCCGTGACGGCGCTGCTCTGAAACGCGCCGTCACGGGCCGCACCAACCGCTTGGAGCAAGCGTGTCCTCGTGACCGACCGACTGGCGCTGGCGTCAAGGCACGTCTAGCCGCGGGCATCGACCCCGGCCGTGGACACACGTTCTGCATCGCTGGAATGTAAAGTTCTCAGCCAATGGCTCTAGCAGACACATTCACCGAAGTCGTCGAGTCGCTGACCGACGACTGGAGCGAGATCGAGCTCGACCTGCGGATCTTCGACGAGCGTCGCTACGTCGAGGCCGCGACGTTGCTGGTCTCCGCGAACCCGGTTCCGTATTCGAAGCACGACTGGCACTGGCGTCTGCGCGTCGCCCATCGCTTCGGCAACGCCGCCGCGGTCCCATCGGTCCACACCTCGCTGAGGCTGCTCGACGAAGCCGGCATCGACGGCGAGCTGGCGCTGCGCGAGGTCCGCACCGGTCTGACGGAGGTCCGGCAGATGTGGGGCCGCCCGCAGTCGGTGCGCGACGAGATCCAGAGACTGCGCGCGCAGTAGCCTGGGTACCCCGTTTCGTCGCGACCGGCGACGCTGAATGGTCGTATAACGACCATTCAGCGTCGCCGGTCGCGAACCGTCGTCCGGGACCATAGAAGCTGGGAGGGAAACCGGGCCTCAGGCCCGGTTTCCCTCCCAGCTTCAGCCGAAGTGGATCTCCTGGTCGAGGAAGCGCGACGTGAACATCGTCGCGACGTCAGGCCTGCGCTTGACGATCCCGAAACGCTGCTCCCAGCGTGCCCAGGAGTCGAGGACGGCGGGTGGGAGCGCGCCGACGACGTCGCTGCCGGTCGCATGCAGTGCTGGCAGCTCACCGTTCAGCTGAGCGCGAACGCTGCTTGCGTTCAGGCCGCCGACGCGGCTGGTCAGTGCCCGGACGGCCGCGGTCGGGTCGGTCGCGGCGGCGCGGTAGCCGCGCTGCAGTGCGTGCACGACCGCGGCGGCCCGGGCCGGATGTGCGCGCACCTCGGCGCTGGTGGCACAGAGCACCAGCTCCGGGTACGGGGGTGCACCGTAGTCCTCGACCCGGAAGATGCGGAAGCCCTTGCGCTGCTCGCGCAGCTGCACGCCCTCGTCGTTCCAGAATGCCGTCGCCGCGGCGATGCGGCCGGCGAGCAGGTCCGGCACGGCGTCATAGCCGATCGTGAGCGTGTGAACCTTCGCGGGGCTCACGCCGGCACCGATCAGGACCGAGTGCAGCACCGCCAGGTCACTCGGATCGCCGGTGACGCCAACGGTCTGGCCGGTGAGGTCACTCGGGCTGCGGAAGCGCGGGGCGGCGATCACCGAGGCCAGCGGTCGCTGCACGATCGCCATCAAGCCAACGAGCTTGCGACCGCGCGCGTCAGCGATCGCGAGGTCGTGAATGTCGAGGATCGCGAAGTCGACGCGCCCGGTGTCAAGAACGTCGATCGCGTCGGTGCTCTCACCGGGCACGACGACGTGCAGGTCAACGCCGGCTGCACGGTCGTAGCCGCGTGCCAGCGCCGTGTAGATGCCGGAGTGGATCGCGTTCGGCGTGAAGTCGAGCATCAGCGACGCGTTGCCCACGGAGCGGACGGTGGATGTGCCACTGGGGTCGGCCCCGCCGCAGCCGGCGACCCCGACGACGAGCGTGAGCGTGACGAAGAGGGCCGCGATCAGCTGGGCCGCCGCCCGGATCGAGCCGTGTGAAGGTCGGGATGCATCGGGCACGTCGTTTAACCTATCGGTCTATGACCAGCCGCGTCACATACAGCCGAAACTTCACGCTCTCACTCTCTCGGACCTGCCAGTGCTACTGCAAGTACTGCTCGTTCGCCACCCACCAGGCGCATCTGCATGAGCCGGACGAGGTCGAATCACTGCTCGACGTCGCCGTCAAACGCCACCGCGCGAAGGAGCTCCTGGTGCTCACCGGCGAGCGTCCCGAAGTCAACCCGCAGGTCGCCGAGCACCTGCACGAGCTTGGCTTCGAGGACTTCGTCGGCTACGTCATCTGGGTCTGCGAGCAAGCGCTGAAGCGGGGCCTTTTGCCGCACACGAACCTCGGCGTGCTGGAGCCGCGCGACCTTGCGCGGCTGCGGGAAGTCACCGCTTCGCAGGGGCTGATGCTCGAGTCGATCAACCCGGACCTGGTGGCACACCAGGGGTCGCCGACCAAGCGCCCGGAGCCGCGGCTGCAGATGATGCGCGACGCCGGCGAGTTGAAGATCCCGTTCACGACCGGTCTGCTGGTCGGAATCGGCGAGAGCCGCGAGGAGCGGATCGCGGGGCTCGAGGCGATCGCCGAGGTTCAGGCGCAGTACGGGAACATCCAGGAAGTCATCATCCAGAACTTCGTGCCGCACCAGCGCTACTACGGCCAGGAGCCGGCACAGATCGCCAGCCAGGCAGCGCAGCAGTACTGGCAGACCGGCATCGCCGATGAGACGGTGGCGGCGATGCCGGCGTGGGCGACGGAGGTCACCATTGACGACCTCAAGGAACTGGTCGTCGCGGCGCGCAAGCTCATGCCGGAGGTCGGCGTGCAGATCCCGCCGAACCTCTCGCAGTGGTGGCCGGAGCTGGTCGCCGCGGGCGCGACGGATCTCGGCGGCCTGTCGGCAAACGGGGACCACATCAGCCCTGAGCAGCCGTTCCCGTCGCCGACGCAGGTGCGCAAGCAGCTGACCTCCCAGGGGGCGGCGCTCTCCGAGCGGCTCTGCGTCTACCCCCAGTACATCAACCCCAAGTGGCTGGCGGGCCCGGTGCTCGACCTGATCCGCACCGACCACTGGTCGTTCATCCCGCGCGGCGCCCGTGTGCGCCAGAGCATCACCCCAGCCGCGCCCGAGGTGATCAGCCGCGCGGTCTCGCGCGCGGTCGATGGCGAGAAGCTGACGCCCGCCGAGCTCACTGCGCTGTTCGCGGAGCAGCGGCCGGAGGCGATCGAGGAGATCCGCCTCGGCGCCGATCAGCTGCGGCGCGAGCTTGTCGGGGAGACGGTGACGTTCGTCGTCAACCGCAACCTCAACATCTCCAACATCTGCACGGTCGGCTGCGCGTTCTGTGGCTTCAGCCAGAGTCGCCGCTCGGTCGACGCCTACCAGTACACCGAGGACGAGGTTGCCGCCCGGGTGCGGGAGGCAGTCGCCTACGGCGCGACCGAGCTCTGCATCCAATCGGGCATCCGCGCGGACTGGACGATCGACGACTACGAGCGCTGGCTGCGCTTCCCGAAGAGCATTGCGCCGGAGCTGCACCTGCACGCTTGGTCCCCGATGGAGATCGACTACGCCAGCGAGACCTCGGGCCTACCGCTCGATGAGGTTTTCGCGCGCATGATCGAGGCTGGGCTGGGCTCAACGCCGGGTACGGCGGCCGAGATCCTCGAGGATAAGGCGCGCGCCGTCATTTCGCCGAATAAGCTGCCAGTCAAGCGCTGGGTCGAGGTGATCGAAGCTGCACACCGCGCCGGCCTGCACTCGACGGCGACGATCATGTTCGGCCACATCGAAGAGCCCTGGCAGCTTGCGGAGCACATGCGGGTCGTGCGCGAGGTGCAGGAGCGCACGGGTGGCTTCACCGAGTTCGTGCCGTTGCCGTTCGTCCCGTACCAGACGCTGCTCGGCCGCACCTATGGCATTGACGAGATCTCACCGGCGGAGAACCTGAAGGACACCGCGATCTTCCGGCTCGCGCTTGGCAAGACGGTGAAGAGCCTGCAGGTGAGCTGGGTGAAGATGGGGGTCGAACTGGCCACGCAGTCGCTCGATTGGGGCGTCAACGACCTCGGCGGCACGCTGATGGAGGAGGCGATCAGCCGGTTGGCTGGCTCCTCGCATGGTGTCAAGCTCGATCCCGAGGATCTGATCGCCGCCGCGCACGCGGCGGGCCGTCCGGCGGCGCAGCGCACCACGCTCTATGAAATCCTGCGCGAGTACCCGGTGGGGACCACGGTCGGCATCGCGGCGTAGCCTGCGAGTCTCCACACGGTGGTCGGCGGCCCCGCTGGGCCGCCGACTCGCTCCGTCCGCGACTGCCGACCCGGCACTGGCCTGCGCTCTCCGCGATCACCGACTCGGCGAGTTGTGATGAAGATGTGTATCGCTCTGGCTGCGCCGGTGTAATAAGCCGGGATGTCAACTGCACTTTTATTTCCCGGGCAGGGCAGCCAGACTCCGGATATGCGCGACCAGGTCGCGCAGGTGCGACCGGATCTTCTGGACTTGGCCCTGAAAGCGGTGGGCGTGGACCCGTTCCTGCATGTCGACGAAGGAACGCAGTTCGCCCAGCCTGCGATTTTTTGCGCCAGCCTTGCTGGCTGGTACGCGCTTGGACGGCCGCAGGCCGAGTTCCTGGCCGGTCATTCGCTCGGTGAGGTCGGTGCGCTGGTAGCCGCCGGCGCGATCAGCGAGCAAGATGGCCTCGAACTCGTGGCGCTACGTGGTCGCGTGATGCAAGAGGCAGGCGCGGTCTCCGGCGCCGGCGGCATGATCGCCGTGGTCGGCGCCAACGCCGCGGACGGCGCGGAGCGGCTCGCCGCTGAAGTCGGTCTTGCCATCGCGAACGAGAACTCGCCTCAGCAGGTGGTTCTCTCCGGCCCGCGCGAGCTATTGCGCGACGCGGAGGAGATCGCTAGCCAGCTGGGCCTGCGAGCAATCGTGCTGCCGGTCACGGGGGCCTTCCACTCACCGATGATGGCGTCGGCGGTGCCGCAGTTCCGGGCCGCGCTGAAGGCGATCGACGTCGACGAGAAGCGTGCCGCCAAGGTCATCTCGGCGGCGACGGCCGAGCCGTTCGACGACGTTTGCCTCCGGCTGACGCAGGCCCTCACGGGCCCGGTGCGCTGGCGTGACGTGCTGATGGCGCTGCATCGTCGTGGCGTGACGCGCTTCGTCGAGGTCGGACCGGGCCGCGTGCTCATCCGCCTTGCCAAGCGGACGCTGGAGAACGTGGAGCTGATCAGTGCCTGAGGCGGGCCCTTGGCCCGCCGGTGCGGCGCTGGTTACAGGCGCGTCTGGTGGCATTGGAGCGGCCGTGGCGAAGCGATTGGCAAACGACGGTTGGTCGGTGGGCGTTCATTACAACACAGGGCTTGAGCGCGCCGGGCGCGTGGTCGCCGAGATCGAGGCGGCCGGTGGCCGTGCCTTCGCGGTCGGCGCCGAGGTGACCGATCCGGCGGCGCCGGAGGCTGTCTTCGGCGCCGTTGAGGAACACTTCGGTGAGCCGGTGCTCGCGCTTGTGAACTGCGCCGGCGTGACGCGCGATAACCTCGCCCCCTCGCTCTCTGACGAGCAATGGGACACGGTGATCGACACCGATCTGACCGCGGTCTTTCGCTTCACGCGGCGGGCGCTGAAGACGATGATGCGTCAGCGTGCCGGCAGGATCGTGAACATCGCCTCGGTGGTCGCACTGCGCGCCAACCCGGGCCAGAGTAACTACGCCGCCGCAAAGGCGGGGCTAATCCAGTTCACGAAGACGGCTGCCGTCGAGGTGGCCCGCCGGGGAATCACCCTGAACCTGGTCGCGCCCGGCTGGATCGACACGGAGATGACCGCCGGGATCGACCGTACACTGCTGCAAGCGATACCCGCGCGGCGAGCCGGCACGCCGGAGGACGTTGCGAGTTGTGTCAGCTTCCTCGTATCGGGGCAGGCCAGCTACGTGACCGGCGCAGTGCTTACTGTCGACGGCGGGCTCGCCGCCTGACCGGCGTTAAGACCGCCTCCGGGCAATTTGACCGCTGACGTCGGCACAACGTGAACGGAACACACTAAGGAGATCCAATGAGTGCAACGACACGGGACGAAATTCAGGAGCGCGTAGTTGAAGCGCTTGCCAGCTTCGGACCCGATATCGACGACATCAAGCCTGAGGCGACGTTCGAGGACCTCGACATTGACTCGCTGGACCTCGTTGAGCTCGCTCAGATCGTCGAAGACGAGTTTGGTGTCGTGCTCAAGGGCGAGGACATGAAGGAGCTGAAGACCGTCGGCGACGCGATCGACCTGATCGCCTCTCGCACGGCCTGACGGCAGCCTGGCTTGACCTTAGAGCAAAGACAGAAGATGTCAGACAGACGGCGAGTCGTAGTCACCGGCATGGGGGCAGTGACCCCGCTCGGGGTTGGCGCCCAGCCACTCTACGAGCGCTGGGCAGACGGCGTTTGTGGAATTGAGAATGGCGGTGGCTTCTGCTCGTCGTTCGTCCCGCGCGAGCATCTATCCGTGAAGGACGTGCGCCGGCTCGACCGGTTCGCGCAGTTCGCGGTGGTTGCGGCGCAGGAGGCGATCGCACAGGCCGGTTGGGACGGCGGGTTGCCGTTCGACCCGATGCGGATCGGATTGATCCTCGCGACCGGCATCGGCGGCCTGGAGACGATCGAGGTGAACTACGACGCGATGCGCGAGCGCGGGCCGGAGCGGATTTCTCCGCTCGGTATCCCGACGTTCATGCCGAATGCGGCCGCGGCGGCGATCTCGATGCGTTACGGCATCCAAGGGTCGTCGTTCGGCTTGGTCTCGGCGTGCTCCAGCAGCGGCCACGCGCTCGGCCTCGCAGCTCGCATGATCCAGTGGGGTGACGCGGATGCGGTCGTCGCCGGCGGCGCCGAGGCAACCCTGACGCAATTCGGGTTTTCGTCCTTCCACGTGATGCAGGCGCTTTCGAAGAGCGGTCATTCACGGCCGTTCGACGCTCGCCGCGATGGCTTCGTGATGGGTGAGGGAGCCGGCGTGCTGGTGCTGGAGGAGGAACAGCACGCGCGCGAGCGCGGGGCGACGATCCTCGGTGAGATCGTCGGTTTCGGGGCGACCTCCGACGCTGGGCACATCACCGCGCCCGACCCGACCGGAATCCCCGCAGCCGCCGCGATCACGGAGGCGCTGAGCGATGCCGGGATCACTCCGAGCGAGCTCAGCTACGTCAATGCCCATGGCACGGCGACCGAGCTCAACGATGCCGCCGAGACCAAAGCGCTGAAGGTGGCGCTCGGCGACGATGCCTACCAGGTGCCGGTCTCGTCGACGAAGTCGGCGATCGGTCATCTGCTCGGCGCAGCCGGCGCGGTCGAGGCGGTGGCGACGATTCAGACGCTGAGCGCTGGCGTTGTGCCGCCGACGCTCGGCTACGCCGAGCCGGACCCCGCGTGTGACCTCGACTGCGTGCCGGACAAGGCGCGGCAGCTCGTGGTCAGGGGTGAAGGTGCCCCGGTGGCGATCTCGAACTCGTTCGCTTTCGGCGGCCACAACGTGTCACTGGCACTGCGGGGTGCCGAGCGGTGAACGGCCTGCTGGAGGGCAAGCGGCTGCTGATTACTGGAGTGATCACGAAGGACTCGATCGCCTTCCACGTTGCGAAGCTTGCCCAGCAGCAGGGCGCCGAGGTGCTGCTCACGAGCTTCGGGCGCGTGCGCCGGATGGCGGAGCGCGCCGCTCAGAAGCTACCCACGCCGGTCGACGTGCTGGAGCTGGACGTGAACAACCCCGAGGATCTCGAGGCGTTGGCGACAACGCTCGCCGATCGCTGGGGCGCGCTTGACGGCGTCCTGCACGCGATCGCGTTCGCGCCGCAGGATGCGCTTGGCGGGCACTTCCTGACTGCGCCGGCGAAGAGCGCGACAACCGCCTTCGAGACCAGTGCCTTCTCGCTGAAGGCACTCGCGGTTGCGCTGGCGCCGTTGATGAAGGGTGGCGGCAGCGTCGTCGGGCTCGACTTCGACGGGTCGAAGGCGTGGCCGATCTACGACTGGATGGGCGTGGCGAAGGCCGCGCTCGAGTCCGTCGCCCGCTACCTCGCTCGCGACCTCGGGCCGCAGGGGATCCGCGTGAACCTCGTCAGCGCCGGGCCGCTCGGCACGGTTGCCGCCCGCGGCATCCCCGGCTTCGAACGTCTGGCGTCGCTCTGGCAGGAGATGGCACCGCTGGGCTGGGACATCGGCGATCCCTCGGTGGTTGCTGGCGGCGTCAACTTCCTGTTCTCCGACCTCGGCCGTGGCATCACGGGCGAGATCCTGCGCGTCGACGGCGGTTTCCACGCCATGGGCGCGCCGCCGATGTGAGTACGCTCTCCCGGCTGGCCTGCTGGCCAGCCGGTGTCTCTCATCGCCGCCGTCAACGGTCAGTCGCAGCCGGCAGGGGTTGACAGGTACCGCTACGGCCGTCGGCTAATGGCGCGAGTCGTCGCGGTGGACGAGTCGGAGTGCCGGCCGCGCACCGGACGCGCCCGGCGAGCGCTTGAGCTCGATCACGAGGCCGAGCTGCCAGCCGAAGCGGCCCCGCATCAGCGATCCGCTGAGAACGGTGCCGCGCGGTGGCCGCCGCATACGCAGCCGCACGTCGCCGATGTCGGGCACGCTCACCGCCGCCCAGCCGCGCGCGTCCGGCGTGATCACCGGCGCCTCGCCCGGTGTCAACGCGAAGCTGTCCGGGTCGGCGTCGGGTCCACTGCTCGCCTGCACGCTCTGCAGAGCCGCTTTCAGCGCCGCAGCTTGTTGACGCGTGGGGTAGAGGCGGTAGCGCCGCCCGATGTATGCCGCTCTCCTGCTCTCAGCCATCGCGCCCATCACGATAGTCCTGCGAGCTGTTGCGACCACTGGTGGGCCTCAACACGCTGGTCGACCCGTGTCGATCGAGCTGGAGCGGAATTGCTCAGCGGAACAGGTCGCGCGCCCGCTCGCGGATCAACGGCATCACGCCGGAGCCGTCATCGGCGCTGACGTAACGACCGGCACCGCGGATCAGCACCGCCGGCTGCTGTGAGTCCTTCGCCCGTGTCAGGTCGGCTGCGGCGACGAGCTCGTCCGCAACAGCGATCATCGTGGCATGCAGTTCGTGCCCGCGCGCGTCATGCTCGCCGCGCCAGTCATGCACGACGGTGACGCCGGCGGCACCGATCGCCACGTCGACCTGCCCGGTGCGCCAGGCGCGCCCGAAGGAGTCGCTGATCAGCACGCCGGGCGCGACCCCAGTGAGCTCCCGTAGACGTGCGCGCAGCTCCCGGGCCGAGCGGTCCGGGTCACGGGGCAGCAGCACGAGGGTCCCGTCCTCCGGGGCGTTCGAGCCGTCGACGCCGGCGTTCGCGCAGACGAAGCCGTGATGCGTCTGGACGATCAGCACGCCCGGCACCGCCCGTAGCACCTCGCTGGACTCGTCGAGGATCACCTGCACGTGTCGCGGATCCTTCTGAACCGTCGCGGCCAGCTCCAGTGCCCGCGCCCCAGGAGTGACATCCGCCAGCCGGCGGATCTGGCCCTCGCACTTCGAGATCGCTTTATGGGCAAGGGCGAGGATGTCGCCGGGCTCGAGCTTCCGCGGCGCTGGCCCGCTGGCCAGCGCCGCGATCAGCGCACTCGCAAGATCGGCTCCTGCGGTCAGCTCGGGCAGCCCCTCGATCGCGAAGGCGTGCAGCTCCACGGCCTGTCCTACGCCCGCGCGGCAATTCCGAGCGCGTGCAGCGCCATGCGCGTGTGCTCGGCGCCGCCGGGGAGCGTGGTCAGCGCTGCAACCACCACCGCCAGGTCGTCGGGCGTATCGACGTCGTTGGCGAAGGCGGCACGCTCGAACGTGGTGCCGTCGGCGCCGAGCCTGTGCGCCAGCTCCAGGTGACGAGCGTGACTGCCCGGCCCGAATGACGGCGTGATGACGTCCGGCGGCGTCAGCACGAGAGCATTGGTGCCGGCGCCGTCACGGTCGGGTACCACCGTCACGCTGCGGCCGACGACCGCGGCATGAGCGAGGACCGCGTCAAGGTCGGCGATCGTCACGAGTGGGCAGTCGCCGGCGATCATCAACGTCCGCGTAGCGCCATGCGCGAGTGCGAAAGCGACTCCCTGCATCGCCGCCTGCGAGTGACTGGCGCTGCGATCCGGGATGACGTGCGCGCCGAGCGTACGCGCAAGCGCGGCCGCAACGGCGTCACGGGTGACAACCAGTGTCCGTGCCACCTGTGTACATGCTTGCAAGGCGATGAGCACGTCGTGACACATCGCCTGAGCCAGGGTCGCGCGCGTATCCGGGTCGTACCCGGCCGCCAGACGCGACTTCGCGTCGTCGAAGGCCTTGATCGGCAGGATCGCGAACGTGCTCACAGCGTCAGTGCGAAGCTCAGGGTCTCGGCCGCCAGCCGCGTGCGGCCGCCCTCTCCGTCCATCAACAGACCGGTCTGTAGAGTGGGCAGCCCCGGGACTGCCTGGTCGGCAACGATGCCGTCGAGCAGGTCGCCGTAGAGCTCGGCGAGGCCAGTGGCGCTGACCTCGACACCGCGCTGGCGCATGAACGCCGCCGTCGGGCCCTTCAGAACCTCGCCGCCGACAACCGGCGACACTGCGACGACCGGCGCCGGACTGTCCTTCAAGGCCTGCGCCAGCTCGGGGACCGCGAGCATCGGTCCGATCGAGATCACCGGGTTGGAGGGGCCGATCACGATCGCGTCGGCGGCCGCCACCGCCGCCAGAACTTCGGGCGTGGTGCCCGCTAGACGCGCGCCGCGGAACTGGACGTCGGCGATCTCGCCCCGGGCCTTGGTGACGATCAGGAAGTCCTGCAGCTTGTAATAGCCGGCGTCCGAGAGCACCCAGGTGCGGACCGGACGGTCGCTCATGGGCAGCACTCGGGCACGCGGCCCGAGGGCTGCAACCGCCTCCGCGTGAGCCTCCGTGAGGCGCTTGCCGGCACGGAGTGCGACGGCGCGGCGCTGGCCGATCGCGAGGTCGCGGTCGCCGAGGTTGAAGTTGATCTGCTGGCCACTGGCGCGCAGCCCGTCCATCACGTTGAAGCTGTCGCCGTCGAGGCCCCAGCCCCGGGGGTCGATTCGGTCCGCGAGCCAGAAGCTGACGAGGTCGGGGTCTGGCGAGACGTAAGCGCCGTAGATCTCGACGTCGTCGCCGGTGTTGGCGACCACGGTCAGCTCGGCATCCGGCAGGTCCGCCACGCCACGGGCAAGCTTGGCACCGCCGGTGCCACCGGACAGCACCACCACTGCGCTCGTTCCTGACACGAGATGGGAGTGTAAGCAGCCGGGCGGGCGTAAGGGCTCACGTCACCAAGTGGGGACAGGGCTCCACGGGCACGCGGGCACGCGGAGCCATGAGCGGCGCTGCCGTTCGGGGGCTCCACGCGCACGCGGGGCCGCGCAGAGCCATATGCGCTCGCGCTACAAAAGCTGTATGAGCGACTCCACGGTGGATCTCGAGCAGGAACTATTGGCAGTGGCGAAGACCGCGGCCCTGGCTGGCGGCGCCGAGCTGATGGCACGCTGGCGGGCGCCGATCAGCTTCCACACGAAGAGCACGCCCACCGATCCGGTGTCGGCGGCCGACCTTGCCTCGGAGCAGCGCATCCGCTCGATCCTGGCGCGGCAGCGGCCGGATGACGCGATTCTCGGCGAGGAGGGCGGCCACACCGTCGGCGCCGGCAGTGGCAGCGGCCTGCGCTGGGTCATCGATCCGCTCGACGGCACGGTTAACTACCTTTACGGGCTGCCGATGTTCGCTGTGAGCGTCGCGGTTGAAGACGAGCAGGGCCTTCTGGCGGCGCTGGTGCTCGAGCCGGCGACCGGTGAGATGTTCACCGCCACGCGCTCGACTCAGACACAGTACGTGCCCGCGGACGGCAGTGAGCCGCAGCCGCTCAACGGCTCAGATTGCAAGGAGCTGGCGCTGGCGCTCGTTGCGACCGGCTTCTCCTACAGCCCGCAAATGCGCGCGGTGCAAGCGCGTACCGTTGGCGGCGTGATCCCGCGCGCGCGGGACATCCGCCGGATCGGCGCCGCCGCGCTCGACCTCTGCTGGGTCGCCGCCGGACGGCTCGACTGCTTCTACGAGGGGCGGATCAACCTCTGGGACATCGCCGCAGGCAAACTCATCTGCGAGCGGGCCGGCATCGTCGTCCGTAAGCTGCCGGAGGTCTACGACGCCGAGGGCGAGCTGCTCTCCAACGGCGGCGTGATCGCGGCTCCGTCGGCGCTGGTCGACGAGCTCTACGCGCTGGCGACCGCGCAGCCCGAGGGCTGATCCGGCTTGCCGGTTCGGCAGCGTTACGCCGGCCGCAAGTTCGGCCGCGAGCCAGAAGCAGATGACCGCCGCGAGTCCGTACACTGACTTATCCTCGCGGCGGTGATGGAATGGTAGACATGGAGGCCTCAAAAGCCTCTGGCCGAACAGGCCGTGTGGGTTCGAATCCCACCCGCCGTACTCGCGGTTAGGCTGGAAGCCGCTGGGTTGCCGGCCTGTTGTGATCCCTGTACGGAGTCGTTTTGGCGCCCGGGGTCACGTGGCTCCGATCATGGCGGTGACGATGGCGATGATGTCGTCTGCCGAAGCGGTGGCCAGGTGGGGGAGCTGCTGCTGTCGGTGGGCGGCGAGGATGCCGGTGACCGCCGCGGTGATGATCTCCGCCCTGAGGTCGGCGTCGGCTTGATCGCCGCCAGCAAGGCGGTCGCGGAGGGGGTCCACGATGCGGCGTCGAAGCTCTTCGCTCGCCGCTGTGCGGGCGGTGGGATCTCCGATATCCGCGATGGCGACACGGAGCACGGGGCCTGGACCTCGGCGGAGGGCCCGGCTGCAGATGTCCGCGAGCCGGTCGCGGTCGAGGATGTCAACGGGCCTGGCGCTCTCGGCTTGGAGGACCGCCACGTAAAGCTGCGCCTTCCCGCCGAAGTAGCGGGCGATCATGGCGGGGTCGACGCCAGCTCGTTCGCCGATCTCTCGGGAGGTGGTGCCGTCATAGCCGTGGGCGTCGAACAGCTCGGCGGCGGCGGCGAGCAGGCGGGCCCGACTCGCAGCCGCATCGCGCTTACGCCGGGGCGCCGAAGCAGCAGCATCAGCGGCCATCAACTCACCTTGACCCGGTTGGCTGCCGCCACTCCGCCGCCTGGGTGGGTGCCGATGCGGGGGAGCACAGCACCCGCCATGGCGGTGACCACCCAGACGCCGCAGCCGCTCAGTGCCGAGATCAGGTAGGCACTGGAGGTCGGGTAGACGCCGCCGACAGCGGTGTGGGCGGCCAGGATCACAGCGCTGAGCGCACTGCCGGCGGCGTAGCCCACGTAGCGGAGAACCTGATTGAAGCTGGTGGCACTGCCGGTCTCGGTGGCGGGCACGGAACGGATGATGAAACCGGGGGCGGCGGCGAACATGGTGCCAGTGCCGAGGCCGACGAGGCCCATCGCCCCGCAGATCGCGCCGAGCGACGACCGGTCGACGGCGAAATAGACCGTCCCGGCAAGTGCCAGGAGAGCACCGAAGGGGAGAGGTACCAGCCGGGAGGTGCGGCGAACGAGCGGCGGGACGAGGTAGCTGCCCACCGTGCTCGCCACCGAGAAGGGGAGCAGAGCGAAGCCAGCCGTCGCAACCGACGCTCCGAGCCCATAGCCGGTCGCAGCAGGCGTCTGCACGACTCGAGTGACCAGCGATATCAGGATATAGACCGGGATGCCCGCCAGGAAGATGGTTACGTCCGCGGTCATCACCCCGGCTTTTCGCAGCAGGTGGAAGTTGACGAGGGGGCGGGTAGCGTGCGACTCGACCACAACCCAGACAACGGTGAACGCTGCTCCCGCCGCAACCGATGCAAGCAGCGGCGCGGACGTCCATCCCCACTGCTGCCCTTCGCTCAGCGCCAGTAACAGGAACGCGAGCGCCGCACCCAAGCTGGCGACTCCGAAGATTGGCAGGCGAACCGCCGGCAGGTGTGAGGACGACGGCACGACGACCACGGCCACGATGAGCGCGAGAACGGTGAAGATGACCCCGAACGAGAACGCGGCGTGCAGGCCACCGTACTCGGCGATCAACCCGGTGATGGGGTAGCCGAGGCCAATGCCGGCGACAGTGGTGATCGACAGCGCGGCCACCGCCCGCCCGACCCGCTCCGGAGGTAGGGCATCGCGAGCCACGCTCATAGCCATGGCGGTCAAGCCCAGCCCTACGCCCTGGAGGCCACAGCCGACGAGCAGCAATGCGAAGCCCAAGGGCAGCGCGGCGAGCAGCGCCCCGGTCGCCACCACCATCAGGCCGACAATGATCGTGGCTCGCCGGTCGCGGCCATCGGCCAACCGGCCCATGGTGGGTGTGGCCACCGCGCCGACCAGGAATCGGATCGTCAACATCCACTGCGCGCTGCCAAGAGAGACGTGATCGGTAGACGCCACGGTCGGGATCAGGGGTGCACCGAGGCTGCTCACAACCGCGACCACCATGCCGATGAAGATGAGCCCGGGGACAAGCCAACGGCGAGGAAGCGGCATCACTTCCAAGGTAGCGTAAGTCAGCGGCTGATGTCTACATGCGATGACTTCAGCTATATACGCCTGCCTCGCGTGCCTCGGACGCTGGCCGGCGGACGAGTTGATACGGTCAGCATGTTTGCAGCCGGCTTGGTTTGTGCCGACGATCGATGAGATTTGGAGAGAGACGATGAGCCGTCGTAGCCCTGAGGGGTTGCCGAGTAACTCCGGACGCAACGGCCTAGGCGACCGACCTGCCCGGGAGCCGGGAGGCACCCGCGCCAAGCGCGACGGCGTCCGCGACCGCAGGCGCAATCGGATGAGCTTGCGTGAGCGCTTCAGCCCCCAGGAGATGCGGGGGCGCCTCAAAGACCTGAACAACCCGCGCACCAGGCGACTGGGTGTCCTGGCGGTGGTGCTGGTGGTGGCGTTCCTGGCCCTCTTGCACCTGACGTCCGGCCACAACCCGCCGGTCACCACAACCTACGCGACCACCTTCTTCCGGCAGTCTGCCGCCAAGCACTACAAAGGCACCGCGAAGACCGGTGACAGCCGCGGCTGTGCCCGCAGCACCAGCGCGAAGTGGATCTGCACCGTCACGGTCGAGCGGGCCGGCAAGCCAGCGATCGACGTCTACGGCACGGTCACCTCCAACGGCGGCAGGGTCGAGGCCCAGGCCGGGCCGGCGCGGGGCACCGAGTTCCAGGACTGGCTGACAAAGACCGGCGGCGGTTGCAAAGTCAAGTCCTGCCGCGGCGCGACCATCAAGTCCTGACGCGTCCAGGCGGGACGCGCTGGCCCGTTCGCTTCCGTGGGTCTGCTTCCCCGCGCTCCCTACCGGGCGGGCGCCGCTGCGCCCGCCTCAGAACACATAGAATCCCTTCTGAGCTTGCGGGCGTGGCGGAATTGGTAGACGCGCCGGCTTTAGGTGCCGGTGGCTTTGGCCGTGGGGGTTCGAGTCCCTTCGCCCGTATCGTGTGATGTCTCGAGACATGTGTCTCATTTCTGTGGGGGGTTTGGCCAGCGGCCGGGCTTCTTTCGTTGGTTGCGCCAGTAGCTCTTGTCCGGCTGGATGAGGTGGGTTGAGAGGACCTCGCCGGTGGTCAGGTCGGTGACGGTGATCTGCCGGCCGAAGGCGAGTACGGGTTGGTGGGCGTGGGCTCGGCCGACGCCGAGGTGGTGCATGTGGCCGGCGCGGCGCAGGCCCACCTTGCCGCTGGCGTCGACGCGTCTGGTGGTGACGATCCCAGGCGTCCTCGGCGGCTTGATGGCCGGGGAATTTGTCGTCGGTGCCGTGGGTGCGCCACCACTCGGCCGGTCCGGTGCCGGAGTCGGGCAGGACCCACTCGGAGACTTGGATGCGCGCGATGCGCCCGGAACGGCACGCGGAGGCGAGAACGCGGCCCCATCCGGAGACGCGGCGCTGCTCAGCACCAAGACGCCACTTCGGCGGCAGATCCTTCTCGCACGGCTCCCAGCGTCGCCAGCAACTTGCGCACTTTCGTCCGCTGCCGCGTCGACTCGCCTCTGCTGAACCGGGACCAAAATTCCTATGTGCTCGTAGTTACACTGCTAGCATAGATGTGTTAGCATAGCTATTGCTGATGGCCCCTTGCCGGACCGGCGGACTAGCACCACCGCGTGCCCTGCTGCTTCGAACCGTCCTCGGCCAGAAGCGCTGGTGGCCACCTTTTGTTTGTGGCGTCCGGCAGATAGCACGACAAGCAGGACACCGCTTCTCGGGAGGTGTGAAATGAACAGGATCACAGAGATACTCGGAATCCAGTACCCGATCATTCAGGGGCCGATGGCGTGGGTCACCTCGGCGGAGCTAGTAGCCGCTGTGTCCAACGCAGGAGGGATGGGCACGCTCGGCGCCAATGCAGGGCAGACCACCGTGACCACCGACCCGGTTGAGACCGGGGAACGGCTGCGTGCCCAGATCCGCAAGACGCGAGCGCTGACCGACAGGCCGTTTGCGGTGAACTGCATGATGCCGACTGGGGTGCAGGGGGGTGCCGCCGAGTTCGCCGACGAGTTCTCCAAGGTCACCGTGAAGGTGGCGTGCGAGGAAGGCGTGCAGCACGTCGTCGCCGTCGGCGACATGGACCAGCGCGTGATCGAGCACCTCAAGCAGTTCGGGCTGACGGTCATCTACCGGGCGGTAGACCCCACTATCGAGAGTTCCCGGCAGGCGGAGGCGGCTGGCGCGGACATCGTGGTGGCGACCGGGTTCGACGAGGGCGGCGGGATGCCGAGTAGGGCGATCGGGACCTTCGGGATCGTGCCGATGATCGCTGACGCCGTCAGCGTCCCGGTGATGGCGGCCGGAGCGATCGCCGACAACCGAGGGATGCGCGCCGCCTTGGCGCTGGGTGCCGAGGGCGTTTTCGTGGGAACCGCATTCATCGTGGCCGAAGAGTGTGTCGCTTCCGCCGTGTGCAAGCAAGACATCATCGACATCGAGTCCGACGACCTGGTGACCTTCAAGGCGTTGCCCGCCTATTGGCGCGCAACGCCACACGCGCTCGCTATCCAGTGCCGCGATGAATACGAACGAGGTGCCTCGCCTCTCGATGTCGCGAAGCTGATGATGGGTACCCGCAGCATCAAGACGGCCCAGCTCGACGGCGACCTCGACGCCGGAATCAGCAGCGTGGGCACTGGCGTCAGCCTCATCAAGGAAGTCCGCACATGCAAGGCGATCATCGAAGAGATGGTCGGCGGACTGCGGTTCTGAGGCGAAAAGTCGGAGAGAACGATCCGAAGCGCCGGAGGCGTGCAAGGGCGGAACGCACCATGTATGTCGCGAACGCGATTGGGTCCCGGTGTGACGAGGCCGATCACGTACGCGGCACCGATACGGGTCTTGGTGGAGTTGTTTGGACCACACCAGTCCCGCTGTTTCACGATGTAACGACTCGGCGTGCGTTCCGAGCGGGTCCGGAGTAACCGAGGTCGCACGGCAATCTCCAAAGAAGCAGAGGAAGAGAGAGAAGGAAACCTGCGATGAGTGGTCTGAGCTTTTTCACACCGACGGAAGAGATCCGCAAGAACCCCGCGTCTCTATTCTCCAAGGGTTGCGAGATGCGCAACGAGGAGGGCATGTTCGTCTGCTGGGAAACGAGGATGGAAGTCCTTCAGAAGATCATGCCGCCATGTTTTACGCTCCTGGCACCCATGGTGACCGCGTACATCATCTCGATGCCGGACAACAACTTCGGTGTCGGCTATAAAGAGTGCGCCCTCATCGTTCCGGTCAGCTACGACGGAACACCGGGCGTCTACTTCAGGTCCCACTTTCTTAATGGGTCCGGCGCGGCGGGGGGAACTTTCGTGGGCCGCGAGCTCGCGGGCTTCCCGAAAAAGTTGTGCGAGAACATCACCATCCGGCGCCAGGCCGATCATTTCCATGGGTACTGCGAGAAGGACGGTGTCCGCTTCTTGGACATCGAGGCCACGCTCGGCGAGTACAACGCTCCCGAGGCCGCCAGCATCTTCGCGGCCAACGAGGCGGGCGAAAAGAGCATGGGCATCATGTACCTCATCAAGTGGGACATCGAGGAAGACGCGAGCGGCAGGGTCGGTTTCGAGAATGCCAGGCTCGTCTCGAACTATGCCGATACCACCTACACCGAATGGACCCGTGCGACCGCGACGGTCACGCTGCGGTCCACCGAGAACGCGCCGTGGGCCGAACTCGAGGTGGTCAGAGTCCTCGGCGCTGGATACGGCAAGTTCGAGAACACCGGCAGCTCGTGCAAGCTCCTTGCGCAACTCGACGCTAAGGAACTCGAGCCCTACATGATGACCTCTCACTACGACTGCGGTTACTACAACGGATTCACCGAGAGGTTGTACTAGAAGCGTCCATCCGTGCAGGTTCACCGCGAAGACGCGGAGGAGATGGCGCTCCATGACCAGTAGTAGCGAAACCAGCGCAGCCGGTAGGACCGAGACGCCAGTGCGCCGGACAGAAGACGCCAAGGTCGCACCCTATGCCTGGGTCGTGCTGGCAGTGGGCTTCATCGCGAGCGTCGCGGGACCGCTCGGCATGTTCAAGGTCTCGACCGTTCTGCCGACCCTGATCAGACAGTTCCACCTCAGCCTGTCGGTAGCCGGGCTGATGGTGTCCGTGTTCGCGGTCACCGGGTTCATCCTGGCGTTACCTGCGAGCTCGATCTTCCAGAAACTCGGTCTGAAGTGGACCTGCGTCGTCTCGACCGCGGTCATGATCGTCGGTTCGTTGATGGGCACCTTCGCTACGACCGGTGGTGTGCTGCTAGTGAGCCGCTTCGTCGAGGGTGCTGGCATGGGACTGATCGCAGTCGCGGTCCCTTCCGCCATAGCCGCATGGTTTCCCGGCCGGCGACGGGGCATTGCCATGGGGATCTGGAACAACTGGATGACGGTCGGCTCCATCCTCGCCTTCTCTGCCGTGCCCGCCGTCGTTGCCCGAGGTACGTACAAGAACGCGTGGTGGTTCAGCACAACCTACTCGGCCGTCGCTCTGGTTCTGTGCCTGTTCTTTATGCGGATGCCGAGACCCAGGGAGGTGCCGGCACTCCTGATCGAGCGAGTGGATGCACCGTCTGGCTCTTCGGAGAAAGTGACGCTTCGTGCGGCGCTGAATGGCCGCAACATTTGGCTCGCGATGATCGTCGCCCTATGTTTCGGCGCCGCAATCAATGTCGTGCCGACCTACTATCCCACCTTCGTCACTGGCGCTGGAGTCATGACGGCAGGTGCAGTTGCGGTCGTCATTACGGTCGAGAACGTCCTTGGAATGGCCGGTGGTCTGACGGCCGGCTTTCTTTTCGATCGGGTTAGAAATCGGAAGTTAATGTTCACCTGGCCTCTGGTCGGCTTCGCAATCCTCTTCCTGTTGCTCTTCGGGCTTAGGAGTCTTGTTGCGATCTACGTGTGGATGTTGGTGTACGCGTTTGTTACGTCGCTGGTTCCCACCTGTCTGTTCGCGACGGCTCCGGAAATCATGAAGAGCCCAGCGTACGCGGGCTACGCCATGGGCATGATCAACATGGGTCAGGATGTGGGCTTGTTCCTCGGACCCCCGCTGGTCGGTGCAATCGCGGCCCATTCCAGTTGGCCAATCGCCGGCGCCAGCCTCGCCCCGATCCTCGTCTTCGGGACGGTGATCGGCCTCCTGGTCAAGCTCCCACGGCGGCCGAAGGCGGCCACCGCTCCGGCGATGTGAGCAGGAATCCAGGGCGAGTCTCGAGAGTTAGTCCAAAAGGCCTCGAAAGGAGCATGGTGAGATGTTGGCAGGAGTTCTTTCTGGCATCAACGACTTTGCACTCAGAAATGTCGCGGAGCCAACGATCCGAGAAGAGACGGATGTCTTGCTGAAAGTGACTGCAACCGCGATTTGCACCAGCGAAGTGCATTACGCAGAGGGCTACATGCCGATCAGTCATCCGTTCCCTTGCGGTCACGAGTTCGTCGGCACGGTGACTGCGGTTGGCAGCGCGGTGAGGAAGCTCAAGATCGGAGACCACGTCGACGTCGCCTCCTTTACCTTCGACGACAGCTGCGAGATGTGTCAGAAGGGCGTCACCGGTCACTGCCTGCACGGCGCGCTGTTCGGAAGCGACAGGTCGTGGGGCGACTTGAATGGCGGGTTGGCCGAGTACGTTCGCGTGCCGTTGGCGGACACCTCCTGCATACGCATTCCCGAGGGAGTGTCCGACGAGCACGCCCTGCTCGTGGGAGACATGCTGGGGACGGGCTATCAGGGAGTCCTGCAGGCGGACGTCAAACCCGGGCAGACCGTTGCCGTGGCCGGGCTCGGCCCCGTGGGCCTGAGCGCGGTCACCCTTGCAAGAAGGCAAGGCGCCGCCAGGATCATTGGCATCGGCCGTCGCATGGAGCGCCTTCATGCCGCCCTGGAGTGCGGGGCGACGGACATCATCGACATCGACAGCGAGGACGTCGCCGCGCGCGTGAGGGAGATCACCGGAGGTGACCCTCTCTATCCGGTAGGGAGCCCCTTCACTGGCTACGTGGACAGCTGCATCGACTGTGTGGGCGACAAGGACGCGACCGCCTACGAGATCAAGATTCTCAAGACCGGCGGAGTCATCTCTCAGGTCGGCATGGCTAACCCTGGGGACTTCCCCATCGAAATGCACGACACCTGCATGAAGAATGTGACGCTCAGGGGCGGTGTGACGAACCAGCATCACATGCAGTTCCTCATGAACTGCCTGAAGACCGGCGAAATCAATGTGGCGCCCATCATCACCCACGTCATGGCACTGAAAGACTTCAACGAGGCGCTCGACATCTTTGCCCACAAGAAGGATCGGTGCATCAAACTGGTCAAGAAGCCGTAGGCGTCGAGTCTCAGCACGAGGGGGCCCCTCATCCAGTTGTTCTGTCTGTACTCGTAGGTTTGTCAATCGTTTCTGCTTGTGCATTGACCCAGCCACCCGGCGTGCGGAGCAGTGCGCCGCTCCGTGGTCCTTGGGCTCGGGGCGTTGCAGCCCCGGGCCCGGATCGGGCGTCGTAGCTCCGGTCCGCTTGCCGTACCGGTGGGTCGTGCGGTGCACCCAGACGAGGAGTCGCTGATGCTCATCGGTGTACCGAAGGAGACCCATCCCGGGGAGTGGCTCGTCGCGGCGACTCCGAGGACGGTCGCCCAGTTGACGAAGCCCGGGTACGAGGCCGTCGAGACCTGCAGGATGCGTCCGTGCCACAGGGCGCGCACGAATGGCAGCGTGGGTCGCGCCGAGCAAGTGTGTCGGGCATCTGCCGGCGGGAGATGTTCTTTTCGCCGGTGTCGTCCTCGACGCAACGAGTTCAAATCCAGTCGAAGTCAAGCTTGGGGACGTGGGCCGGGGACGTTTGTTACCTCTACGAGTCCGGAGGTGAAGGTCTGCTGGAGTCGCGGATCAAACCTCGGTTGTGATGGTGGCCACAGCCCGGCCGAGTATGGCTCCTTTGGCCAGCAGTTTGAGGCCGTCGGGGATCTCTGCGAACGTGAAGGTCGTGAGGGTGGGGTCGAGCTCGCCGGTGGCCATGAGCTCGTAGACCCCGGCTAGGTCTTGCTTGGTGTCGCTCAGGCAACCGATGAGGGTGACCTGCTTCAGGATCAAGGAGCGGGTGCTGATCGTCGCCGCCAGTCGGCCCATGCCGACCTGAACCACGCGTCCTCCGGGTCGAACGGTCTCGATCGCGGCCGCGGTGGTGGTTCCAAAGCCGGCGAAGTCGATGATCACATCAAGGTTCTCGCCGGCGAACTCGGTGATGTTTTCGTCGATGCGCACGGCGCCGATCTCTTTGGCCAATGGCCAGATGGCCTCCTTGACCTCAGCCACATAGACCTCGGCGCCCTGGATCTGGGCGATTCGGGCGCCGATCTGGCCTACCCCGCCGAAACCGATGACGCCGACTTTCTGGCCTGCCTTGACCTGACCGTCGGTCAGGACTGCGTGGTACGCGGCCGTCCCGGCATCGGTGCCGACCGCGGCCTGCTCGAAGGTCACGGTCCTGGGGATCGGTACGAGGACCTCGGTTTCGGCGGTGAGTTTGAAGGAGTAGCCCCCGTCGCGGGCCAGGCCCGGGACGGTCAGGGGATTGATGTTCGCGATGCCGACCCGGTCGCCGATGTGCCAGCCGGTGACGCCTTGCCCGAGTCCACTGATGACGCCCGCGACTTCGTGTCCGAGGATCAGCGGAGCGGAGGCTCCCGGCGCCAGCGGGAAGTCGTCGTCGTTGAGCAGGCCCACATCCGAGTGGCAGAGGCCTGCCGCCCTGATGTCGATCAGGACCTCGTCGGCTTCTGGCTTCGGCTCCGGGACATCGACGAGAGTCAGTGGTTGGTGGGCTCGTGTGAATTGCCATGCTTTCACTGCACTTTCTCCTTCCGCGTAGGAATCTGGACGCGACGGGGGTCCAGAAGCCGTCGGTCGTGGTTGCACTGGCGGCGATAACTATGGACAGATAGCTATGCTAGCGTAGTTGTTCGGGCGGCGTAGCAACCGGCCACGAGGAGGCGAGCGCTTCCGCTTACTATCGCCGCGCCACGGGGGGTCCGATCCGTGCGGGTCGTGGAGGACGGACGGCTGCTGGGAAGCCAGACTGGACTGGCGTTGCGGCTCACATGCTGGGCGATCGCAAGCTGGTTGCTTGCGATCGGGACTGCTCTGTCCCGCTCGGTGCGATTGCCCAGTCTGAGACCAGCGATCGCACCGGCTCGAGCTCGATGTGGTCGGCGCCGATGAGGGTAGCTGTTCGGCGGCTTCGCGCGAGCGACAAGCCCAGGCTTGCATGACTGTGGCGGGGGCTGGGGTCACGCGGTTTCCGTTTCATGCGATGCCGGGTTCTGCACTGGTGTGTCGGCGCTTTCGTGCGGACGGTATCCCACGAGCGCGAATGCGAGGTCGGCGGCAAGCGCGGTGATGAGCATCGTCAGTGCGAGGGGGACGGCGGTGTGGGTGCCGGCGATGTTGACCACGGGGACGACGGCGCCGGCGAGCAGGTTCTGGAGCCCGCCGAGGATGGCTGAGCCGAGGCCGGCGGCGGAGGGGATCGCGATGAGTGCGAGGGCGGTGGTGTTACCGGAGATGAGACCGGTCGAGCCGACGATGATGGGCATTGCGAGCGCGTACCAGGCAACAGGCGCGCGGAGCATGACGAGGGCGGTGAACGCGAGGACGCCGATGAGGTTGATGGCTAATCCTATGCTGGTGAGCGAGGCGACGCTGTGGCGGCGGACGAGCCGGGCGGAAACGAATCCGACGGCCATGAGCACGAGGACGTTGAGTGCGTAGGCGAGCCCGTAATCGATCTGGCTGAGTCCGATCATGGTCTGGTAGAGGAACGGCGACGCGGAGATGTACGCCATGAGCTCAGCGAACGAGAAGACGAACGCGAGCATGCTGCCGAGGTATGCGCGTGACCACAGTGCCCGCGCGGTAATGCGGAGCGGCGCGGTTGGCTGGTCTCGGATGCCGCGGGGGTGGCTTTCCCGCACGAAGACCAGGACGCATATCAGAGCGATGGCGACCGCTCCTGCGACGACACCCATGATCCCGCGCCAGCCGATCGGCGCAGCGAGCACGCTGCCGGCGAATGGGGCGATGACGGGGGCGATGGCGCTGAGCAGCATGATGATGCTCAGGGCGCGGGCGACCTCGGCTCCGTGCGCGCGATCGGTGACGATCGCCCGGGAGATCACCATGCCAGCGGCCCCGGCGAGGCCTTGGAGCAGCCGAGCGATCAGCAGCACGGCGAGGTTCGGCGCCAGTGCGGCTAGGACGCTCGCGCCGAGGAAGATCGCGGTGCCGGCGACGAGGGGACCGAGGCGGCCCAGCCGGTCGGAGAGCGGGCCGAACAGTAGCTGTCCAACGCCAGCGCCGATGAGGAAGGCTGTCAGCGTTAGCTGCACTCCGGAGGCGTTGGTGGCGAGGTCGGCGATCATATGCGGGAACGTCGGCAGGTACATGTCGCTCGCGAGCGGGCCGAGCCCGGCCAGCAGCGTCAGCGTCAGCAGCAGGGACGTGGGGATCCTCGCTTGGGCGGCCGCCGGGCTGGTCGTGCGTGGGCTGTGGCTGTGGCTGGTCATTTCAAGCTCCTGAAGGCGGGACGGACTGCGTTGGCTATGTCAACGTAGCTATACTAGGGTAGTGAAACTGAGTCGTAAGGAGGCGAGCGATGCCGGATCGCAGAACTGAACGTTTAGGGGATCTCGCGCAGTTCGTGCTCAGCGTGGGGCGTGATATCCGCCTGGGTCTGCGCTACAGCGCCGACATCATCGAAGTCTCGGAGCTGGAGTCGCTGGTGATCAGCCATCTGCAGCTCAACCCCGGGATCAGCCCCTCGCGCCTTGGTGCGGAGATCGGGCTACGTTCGAGCAACGTCAGCGAGATCCTGCGCGCGTTGGCGGGCCGGGGCATGATTGAGCGGGTGCCGGACCCGACGGATCGGCGCTTCGTGAGCGTGCAATTGACACCCCTGGCGGTAGAGAACCTGGCCCGGGTGCGAGCGGAGTGGGCTGCGTTTCTCGCCGCGCATGTCGATGAGACGACCGAGCTGGACGCGGCGATCGGAGTGCTGGAGGCGATTGACACCTCCGTCACCCGCTCTGGCAGCCTGACGGCGGCCAGCTCTTCCGCATGACCTGCGGGCGTCGCGCGGCCGCCGAACCCGACTGGGTTGCGTCCCGCTATCTGAAACCGAAGAAAGGGAGAGGTTTCCATTGTTTGCTCCGACGCCGGTGACGCTCGGCCACGAAATCGCGGGGGTCATCAGCAAGGTCGGCGATGGCGTTACCGGTTGGCACATCGGCGACCGGGTGGGAATCGCGCTGGTGGGCGATTCGGTGTCCGGCGTGAGCCGCAACGGCGGCTACACCCACAAGGCCGCCGCCCGCCCTGACGTGCTCGTACGCGTCCCGGACGCCCTTGCCTTCGAGCAGGCCGCCGCCAGCGACGCCGGTGCCGCCGCACACAGCACAAAGGAGGCGACCATCAGCACCTGGGCGCTCGTCATACGCCGGGTCACCCTCATCGGCAGGCGCAGCGACACCACCGGGGGGTGAGGTCTGTCTACGACCTCATCGCCTCCGGCAAGCTCACCCCGACGATTACGACCATCCCCTTCGAAGACATCCTCGCGGGGCTCGAACGCCTCTCGAACGGCACCGTCGGCGGGCGCTTGGTTGCCCGCATCGGCTACTAACGAAAGGAACTTTTCAATGCACGCCATCGTTGTCACTAGCCCCGGCATCGCGGCCTGGACCGAGATCGACCGCCCAGTACCCGGTCCCGGTCAGGCTCTCATCCGGGTCACCGTCTCCGGCGTCAACTTCATGGACGCTCACCAGCTTCATGGCGGCACCCCCGTCAAGCCGCCCTACGCAGCCGGGGTGGAGGGCGCTGGTGTGATCGAGCAGCTCAGCGCCGACGTCGCCGACCTCAGCGTTGGCCAGCGTGTGGCCTGGCACTCCGGCGGGCAAGGGTCCTTCGCCGACTACGCGGTCGTGGACGCGGGCCGGCTCGTTCCCGTTCCGGATGAGATCGACGATGAGACCGCGGCAGCGCTGATGATGCAGGGTGTCACTGCCCATTACCTCGCCACCGACATTTACCCGATTAGGCTGGGCGATCCGGTGCTCGTCCACGCCGCTGCCGGCGGCGTCGGCGGGCTGCTCACGCAGATCGCCCGCAACCTCGGCGCGACTGTCATTGGTACCGCGTCCAGCGAGGAGAAGGCCGAAGCCGCCCGCGCCGCGGGCGCCAACCACGTGTTGACCTATGACGGGTTCGCTGACCGGATTCGCGAGCTCACCGGCGGGGAGGGTGTCGCGGTGGCGTATGACGGCGTTGGGGCTGCGACTTTCGAGGGCAGTCTTGCCTCGCTACGCACTCGCGGCATCCTTGCGCTCTATGGAATGGCCAGCGGTCCCGCGCCCGCGCTGGAGCCATTCCGGCTCGCAATGGGCGGCTCGCTAAGCATCATCAGCCCCATGATCATCGACTTCACGCGCACCACCAAAGAGCTTCGCCGGCGTTTCGAAGACCTATTCGCGTGGACGGCACGGGGCGAACTCACCGTCCACATCGGTGCCCGCTATCCGGTCGCGGAGGCTGCCGAGGCCATCGTCGCGATCAACTCCCGAGCCACGACTGGAAAGGTCCTCCTTACCCACTGACCAACTGCCGACCCCCGTTGCCCACGCTCTGCTTTCCTTACTGAGCTGCCCCGGTTCTGACGGAGGCCTTGATCTGCCCCGGTTTTGATGGAGTTGGTGATCTGCCCTGGAAAATGTGGAGTGGGTGATCTGACCCCCAGAAAGTGGAGTTCAGATACTGGCATCTGCTGGTAGAGGGGAACAGGAGATGCCGAGGAGTTATCCGTCGGAGGTCCGTCGTCAGGTGATCGAGCTGGCGCGTGCGGGCACGCGGGTTACCACGCGAGATCCTTGACGAACTTCCTCACGTGTCTCTAACGCCGCGCTCGCCCAGGATCTGGGCGAGCGCGGCGTCACCTGGTGGCAACTCACGGACACGCGCGCCCGCGTAACGAGCATGATCGCTGCCGGCACTTCGCCGCGGTGAATTCGCCGACCGACGGCGGCCATCAGCTCGTCGGGCTTGGCATCACGGTCACCCTCAGCGACGCCCGTCCGTAGTGTAAATAATACGGCCCGCCGATAGATACCCCAATGGGGTATGTGGTACCGTTGTCAGCGTGAGCCTGTCGAATCTCTCGAAGGTATCTCGTCAGTGGCCGGGCCGGTGCCGGCCACAGCCCCGCCACCCGGAGGCGGCTTGGCCGGAGGCGCGCCAGTCGTGCGAGTTCCCGGAGGCGCACAGATGATCTCCGTGGTCGACGTGCTCTGGCATGGCCTGCGCGACTCGCTGCTGATGGGCTGGATAGTGCTGTGGGCACTGATCTTCGGGTTCCTGATCTCGGCGATCGTGCAAGCCTGGGTGCCGCGCGAGCGGATCGAGCGGGCGCTGTCCGGCAGCGGCGTGCGCTCGGTCGGCATTGCAACCGGGTTTGGCGCTGCCTCGTCGTCTTGCTCCTACGCGGCAACTGCGATTTCCAAGAGCTTGTTCCAAAAGGGCGCCTCGGCGGCTTCGGCGATCGCGTTCCAGTTCGCGTCGACAAACATCGTCTGGGAGCTCGGGTTCGTGCTCTGGGTGCTGATCGGCTGGCAGTTCACGGCCGCCGAGTTCTTCGGTGGCCTGGTGATGGTCGCGCTGATGGCGATCCTGCTGCGGCTGTTCATCTCGCGCCAGCTCGAGGAGCAAGCGCGCACGCACGCGCTTGCCGCCGACACCGGCCATCAGCATCACATGGCCGGTAGCGAGTTGCTGACCCTGCGCCAGCGGCTGACCAGCGTCGACGCCTGGTCGGATGTCGCGCATAACTTCCGCGGCGACTGGCAGATGCTCTGGAAGGAGATTGCGATCGGCCTGCTGCTCGCCGGCTACATCGCGCAGCTTGGCAACGGTTTCTTCCATTCTCTGTTCCTGACGGGTGCGCCATTCGTGGTGCGGACGGTGTGGAGTGCCCTGCTCGGTCCAGTGATCGCGATGGTGTCGTTCGTTTGCTCGGTTGGCAATGTGCCGCTGGCGGCGGTGCTGTGGAGCGGCGGCATCGGCTTCGCGGGCGTCATGGCGTTCATCTTCGCGGACCTCATCATCCTGCCGATCGTCGCGATCTACCGCAAGTACTACGGCACCCGGTACGCCGTGCGGCTGACGCTGCTGATGTATGTGACGATGGTGGTCGCCGGGCTCATCGTCGAGCTGGTCTTCGGTGGCCTTGGCCTGATCCCCGCCGGCGCGCGCCCCGGTCGCGCCGCGATCTTCGGGCACGTCACCGTCAACTACAAGCTGTTCCTTAACGCCATCGGTGTGGTGATATTCACAGTGCTGATCGCGCTGACGGCGCGGCGCGGCGCGACTGACCCGGTCTGCCACATGAAGGTCGATCGCGCTAAGGCGCTGCGTGCGACGGTCGACGGCCACACCTACTACTTCTGCTCACAGCACTGCCTGAACACGTTCGGCGCCGATCCGGCCAGCTATGTGAGTGCTGGAGTCGCCGCCGACGTGGGCGCTGGTGTCGCCAGCGCTTCCGGCGCTGGCGACCAGGAGCAGCGATCAATCTCAAACCACAACGAGGAAATGATGAGGCACAAGCACGATCACGGTCATGATGAAGCCGCAAGCACCGGTGCTGGCGCGGGCGGTAAGACGATCGATCCGGTCTGCGGGATGAGCGTCGATCCAGCCACGGCGCCAATCGCCGAGCACGAGGGACACCGGTACTTCTTCTGCAGCGAGGGCTGCCGCGAGCAGTTCATCGCGGATCCCTCCGCCTACCTGGGCTGACGACGGCCTCTGGGCTGACAGCCTCCGCGCCGGCGGCCTTAGGTCGTCGGCGCCGGGGTCGATGCCCGCGGAATTTGAGCTGACGGCCGCCTGCGCGACGGGTCAGCCGGGGCCGGTGTCCTTGCCGAGGCGCACGCGCGCCTATAAGTCAGGGTCGGTACGTCTGCCCGACATGCGAACATATGTTCGGCTGATGTAGAGCCGCGCATGTAGCAGGGGAGACGAAAGCGGGGTGGCAACGGTGGGCTCGGAACGAACACGGCATCTACGGCTGGTGCAGCCGGCGGACGATGGAACGAGCGATCCCGAGGCGGCCCTGCGCGAGGCTTACGGCCGGGTCATGGACGCTTTCGCGGAGGCGCTGACGATCCCCGGGGTGCCGGAGGAGGAGCGGGCGCGGTTTCGCCGCTGTCTGTTTGCGGCTGCTTCCGTCGCCGAGCGCCAGCCGATAGCTCTCGCTCAACCGTCGCGGGAGTCCGCTGGCCGGTGACGGCGAGAGTGTGCTGCACCTGCTCCTCTAACGCTGAGATGCGTCGCTCAATGCTCTCGAGCGCCGACTGAAGCGGCGTGCCGACGACTTTGAGTGGTACGAAGCCGAGGTCCATGAACCGCGTGGGCACGCCAGCTGCGGTGGCGAGCTTGTAGAGCTCAGTCAGCTCGACGGATGTCGTGTTGGTCTCGCTGAGGATGGCACGGAGCCGGTTGTAGCTGATGCCGGCGTCTTCGGCGAACTCTTTCTGCTTCTTAAGCGAATAGGCCCAGACCGCTCGGGCACGAGGTGTCGCATCTTTAGCGTCCATTGGGCCGCACGATACGCGCGGATTTGCGCCGCTGTCATGCAGACTTGCGTCAGCACGTGTATCTGCGCTACTATGCGCGATATGGCGTGCAGTAGCGCAATTCTGCATGAAACGGGCTATACAGAGATGCTCGGTCTGCAGCTGCAGGAGCGCAACCGATGACCGGTGCCGAGCTCCGAGCCGCGCGGATCAACAAAGGCCTTAGCCGGCGTGGCTTGGCTCGCGAGATTCAGGTGCCTGAACAGACGTTGCGCCGGCTGGAATCGGGCCAGTCGATTTCGCCGCGATACGCGAAGCGTGTGGCTGACCACTTTGGGCTAGCGGTGACTGACCTGCTGCCGAGCCAACTGCAGAAACGAGGCACATGAGCGCAGCGGTAAAGCTATACGAGTCAGAAAGCTGGATCCTGCGTCCAAAGGTCGCACTAGCGAAAGTAGCTATCGGGACCGGATACGTGGGTATATGACGACGCGCCCGTCCGCGATAACCGGGCCTACCGGACTGCTGTAGTTACATTGGTCGAGCGGCACAATTGTTTGCTAGCGGCTGGCGCCGCGCACGCTTGGTAATAGAAGGCATGAGAGGCTTCGGCCGCGAGGCTCATATCGATGCGAGCTGTGTTGTGCAGTCTTGAATCGAGCGCACCACGAGTGCTCGTAATGAGCCGTAGGTAGACACCGACCGATCGTCAGGGCGGCAAGGTGCGTCAGGTCGATGAGGTGAAAACAAAGGCGCTGTGGCGCCAAGCACTATCCATGATCGCGGCGATCGCGTTGGCGGCAGCGAGGGTCTGCTGCTAAGACCGCAGCCACGATAAGAAAATGTGGCGCGTTTGGCGCGTGGCACCGGGGGACGGTAATTCGATTGGGGATGCGGAACGCTGGCCCCGTCTCACCGAGAGACATGACAGTCAAATAACGGGCCCTTATCAAATGTCGGGGCCCAGCGAGTAGGAACGTGCGGAAGAGAGGAGAGAACAACATGACGGATATGGTGAACCCCGTACCCAGAGGCAGAAGAAATCAGTGGTGGATTGCCAGTGTATGCGGTATGGCGTCATTTATCGACTCGTGCGGCATTGTCGCATCGGGAATAGCGTTAGTTATCTATCAGTCCATATTCCATCTTTCTAATGAACAGTATGGCGCGCTATCAGCCTCACTTACCTTTGCCGTCGCTGCAGGCGCTTTGAGCGGCGGCCGTCTCGGTGATCACTTTGGCCGTAAACACGTTTTTTCGGTTACAATGCTGGTTAGCGCGTGCGGCTCGGCGATGCTAGTCTTCAATTCAGGGTTTTGGGTACTGTTAGCCGGGATGATCCTAATGGGCCTGGGCACTGGCGCTGATCTACCGGTGTCGCTTGCGACCATCTCAGAGGCTGCTGAAGAGAAGAAGCGTGGCAAGCTCATCGGTCTTTCAAACGTTCTCTGGCTGTGTGGGATCATCGGGGCTGGAATCTGTGGCAGCATCGTGGGGAACGACGGGCACACCGGCGGGCAAATCTTGTTTGCCATGGTCGGTGTGGTGGCTCTGATCGTGTTCCTCCTGCGCCTGGGCATTCCGGAGTCCACCTCGTGGATAGCGGCTCAGAACGAACGCGCAGAAGGCGTTGCCACCGTCCGCGCTAGCCGGGGGACGATTAAGGATCTCCTTGTTAAGCCTTACATGAAGCCGTTTATCGCCTTGATTTTCTTCTACGCGCTTGTCAATATCGGAGCGAACACAAGCGGGCAGTTTGGGACATGGGTGAATGTTCACGTGATCCATATGTCCGTGGCGTTTTCTAGTCTACTCTCCGTATGCATGTACCCCGTGAATTTACTTTTTTACGTAGCTTTCATGGCTGTCATCGATACGAAACGGAGAATGCCGTTCTTCTATTTGGGGGCTGCTTGCTATGCTGGCGCGTTCTTGATTTATGTCATCGGTGGTTTTTCGATTCCGACTTATATTGCCTTTACAACGATGTTTAACTTCGGCAGCGCGTTTGCGTTCGAGGGTATTATGAAAGTCTGGACGCAAGAGTCGTTCCCGACCCTGTTGCGCGCTACAGCTCAAGGATCAATCGTGGGAACCGCACGAGTCTGCGCCGGTGTCGCCGGCCTCTTTACAGCAAGTCTTGTCGCACTGAGTCCGGTTGGTGCGTACGCCGGGTTGTTTGCACTGGTATGCGTTGGTTACTGCTTCGCCATATGGGGTTTCAGAGGGGCGCACCGGAACATATTTGCCGTTGAGGGAAAAGTCGAAAGTACGCGCAGTGAGGCAGCAGACGATAAGGAGAGCATTAGCAGCCCACAAAGCAGTGTTCAGGTATGAAGCGGGCGGCTGAGCACGATGGAATGTGGTACAAAGAGCGATGGTCATCGGTGGGTCGTTCGCAGCCGGCTGAGAAAGTACGCTATGAGGCGGGGCTGGGCAGTTTAGTGACTTACGTGAATGCTATCTAGGGAGGTGCGGGTCATGGATAGATTGATCGTGAAGGCCGAGGACGACGGGGGCGAGGCTGCGGCGTTTTCAAATGCTGTTGCAATCAGCGCGCCAGCCACCACGGGTCGGCTGCCGGTGTTGGCCACGACGTTTGTGGTGGATGGCGGCCACGGTGGCCTAGTGACGGCGCGGCTTGCGGCAACCGCGCACGGCATCTATGACGCACGGCTTGACGGTCAGCGGGTAACCGATTCGGTGCTGAACCCCGGCTGGGATTCGTATGAGCGGCGGCTGCAGTTTCAAATGTTCGATGTTCTGTCGTTGCTTCGTGGAACAGAGGACGACGCGCCGAAGCTGCGGCGGCATCGACTTGAGGTGACGCTGGCTGGCGGTTGGTGGCATGGCAACCTGGGCTTTAGCGGTATGAACGCTAACTATGGTGATGAGCTTGCGTTAGTTGCGGAGTTGACGCTAATTTATTCCGACGGTTATGTCGAGGTGCATGGAAGTGGGCCTGACTGGACGGCGACGCTTTCGAAGATCACGAGCGCATCGCTGTATAACGGGCAGAGCGAGGATCGGCGCCTCACTCCGGGAGATCCGATGGCCGTGCATGTGGCGCAATTCGACCGAGAGGCATTGGTTGCGGAGAGTGGCGTGCCGATCAGTCGGCATGAGGTTTTTCGACCGATCAAGATTTGGCGTTCACCGTCGGGCAAGACACTTGTGGACTTTGGGCAAGACCTGGTCGGTTGGATCAAGCTAATAATTCCTGCGTCAACGCCGGCAGGGACAACAATCACTTTGCGTCATGCGGAGGTGCTGGAGCGTGGCGAGCTCGGCACGAGGCCGTTGCGGGCGGCTCGTGCGACTGACAAAATTACTGTTGGGGGCGGCGAGCAGACGGTATTTGAACCGGTCTTTACCTACCACGGGTTCCGCTACGCCCAGGTTGATGGCTGGCCCGGCGAAATCGGCGCAAGTAATCTCGAGGCGGTTGCGGTGTACGCGAACATGCCGCAGACGGGCAGCTTCGAATGCTCACAGCAGTTGGTCAATCAGTTGATCCATAACTCTCTTTGGAGTCAGAAAGGCAATTTCCTAGCCGTTCCGACGGACTGCCCGCAGCGGGATGAGCGTTTGGGCTGGACTGGAGACATCGCCGCCTACGCACCGACTGCGTGTTTTCAGTTTGACGTCTCCGGGTTTCTGAATAACTGGCTGATGGATCTACAGGCCGAAACGGTGAACGGGGCGAGCGGCTACGTGCCGTACGTGGTGCCGGATGTGTTTCGCCGAGCAACAGCCGATCACAGCGAGGTTCTTCAGACGGGTCCTGTCGCGGTTTGGGGGGATGCGGCCGTATGGGTGCCGCAGGCGCTGTGGAACGCCTACGGGGACAAAAGCCAACTCGCGCGGCAGTATCCAGGGATGGTCGCACATTTGCGCTCTGTTGAGCGGGTACTTTCGCAAACGGGGCTTTGGGATACTGGCTTCCAGTTCGGTGACTGGCTTGACCCTGATGCACCACCTGACGACCCTGCGGCGGCGAAAGCTGATGCGGGCGTGGTTGCGACAGCATGTTTGTACCGCAGCGCCGTCTTCACTGCTAAGGCCGCGGAGATCATCGGCAACGCTCATGAGGCCGAGCACTGGCGAAGTCTTGCCGCGCGCGTCCGGGCCGCATTCCTTGAACACTACGTGGATGTGGATGGGACCGTGCGCTCAGATTGCGCGACCGTTTACGCGTTAGCGATCCACTTTGGGTTGCTCGATGGCGCGGTGAAAGGCCGGCCTGCCGATGAGGTGCGTAGCGCGGCGGGTGACCGCCTCTCCCGAATCGTCAAGAATCACGGCTACCGAGTCTCAACCGGGTTCGCTGGCACGTCGTATGTCACCTGGGCGCTTTCGGAGACCGGACATATAGACGACGCCTATCGTCTGTTGCTTGAAGAAGACTGCCCGTCCTGGCTATACCCGCCGAGAATGGGCGCCACAACAATATGGGAACGTTGGGACTCGCTGCTGCCGAACGGTGAAATCAACCCGGGGGAGATGACCAGCTTCAACCACTACGCCCTGGGTTCCATAGCCGACTGGATCTACCAAGTTGTGCTCGGCATCCGCGCAGCCTCGCCTGGCTATCAGCAAGTGCTGATCAGGCCGACGCCCGGCCCTGGGATCCACTGGGCAAAGGGCTCCTACGACTCCCCTCACGGGCGCATCACCGTTGCGTGGGACGCCGGCGATGACCAACCGTTTCATCTCGACGTGACGATTCCCGACGACATTTCGGCCATCATCATCTTGCCTGACGGCGGCCAACATCGGGTGGTCGGAGGGCAACACTTATACTAAGGATGTGCTTGCCTACCATAGGCATTGCCGATAGCGAAAATGCGAGCAGTGAGAGGCGTTAAGCAGCCAGGAGCCGAAACCGAAACTGTCCGGTACTCGATTGTGTGCCGCAAGCGTGCGTCCTAGGGAGGGGCGACGCCAGCGGCGACAGGGTCGATGCCGCGCTTATATACCATCAGCGTGCACTCGAAGGTGAACCTGCTAACGCCGTGATCACGATTACGCCGTTCTGGTTGTAGCTGATGGCGCGCGCGGTGACGATCCCGATGTCGAGATGGGATGCAGACTTGCGCTTCGAGGGCGCCTCGGACTGCGACTCGATCATGTCAACGTCGAACACGGGGTATGGCAGGCGCACCCGGTTCCAGCCCGGAGTTGTCTTGAAGCACCTCGGCCGGCCCGGCTACGCTCAGAGACCATGAGGGTTTTGATCGCTGGAGCTCATGGGCAGATCGCCCGACTGCTGATCCCGCAGCTGCGCGCGGATGGGCATACCGTTTGCGGCTTGATTCGCAATCCCGACCATGCGGCGGAGCTTGAAGAGCTCGGGGCCGAGCCGGTGGTCTGTGATCTGGAGCAGGCAACGGTCGCGCAGATCGCCGAGGTGCTGCCGGGTTCCGGCGCCGCGCTGTTCGCGGCCGGAGCCGGCGGCGGCAGTAGCGCCGCACGCAAGCTGACGATGGACCGCGATGGAGCGGTGAAGCTGCTTGCGGCAAGCAGTGCGGCGGACGTGCGACGGTTTCTGATCATCAGCTCCGTCGGTGCCGAGCAGCCGCCGGCCGGGGAGGACACTTTCAGCGTCTACCTGCGCGCCAAGGCTGACGCTGATGCTGCTGTGAGCCGCAGCGACCGGGCGTGGACGATTGTGAGGCCGGGGCGGCTGACCGATGCGCCCGCCAGCGGGCGGGCGCGCATCGACGCGGATCCGTTCCGCGGCGAGGTCGCGCGTGCCGACGTCGCGACCGTGCTCGCGCGCTTACTCGAGGACGCCCGCAGCTACCGGCGCGTGCTTTACGTGAACGGCGGGGAGGAGCCTATCGCTGCTGCGCTTGACGCCGCGCTGGTCCAAAGCTCTGGCAACGAGCCGGCCCTCGGCGGCTGAGCGACGCGCCGCTCGGCGTCGCCCGTTCGCCCGGCAGCGGACCAGGTCAGTCACCGACCTCAGACGCGAGACCTGTAGCGGCTCTGCCCTCGGCTTGCGGGACGCGCTCGCGGGCGCCTTCAGCCCGGAGTTTCGCGACGCCGAAGGCAACGATCGCGCCGCCGAACGCCCAGGCGGCGATCACGAGCAGGTTGCCGGTGACGTCGTGGGCGCCGAAGTAGACGATGTTGCGCACCGCCTGCACGGCGGCGCCGTTGGGGATCACGCCACCGATGACACGCCAGAACCCTGGCAGCATCGACGCGGAATACGCTCCACCGGCGCTTGGATTGCCCAGGATCACGAACAGCAGCAGGGTCAAGCCGATCCCGACGATGCCGGCCAGTGCCTGGAACGCCATCGTTACGGAAGCGGCGCAGAAGACAAGCAGTGCGCCCAAGGCGGCAAGCGCGATGACGTGGCCGGTCAGCGCGCCGAGCAGGGGTCCGACGATCAGCGCCCCGCCGATGCCGGCGAGGATCGAATAGCTCGCCATGAGGGACAGGCGGATGAGCGCGCGCCGGCCGCTGGTCGCTCGCTGGCCCGACGCGATGCCGAGCAAGGCGGCGACGATGTAGCCGGCAACCAGCCAGCCGACCACCAGGTAGAAGCCTGACAGGCCGCGGGCGTCGCCCGTTTGCGCGGGGATCGCGTCAGCGACGGTGAGGCTGCGATGCTGGGCGGCTTCGGCATTGCCGATGACGGTCTCGACGGCGGTCGCGACGGCAGCGCCGCCGCCGGTGGCCACCAGCAACGAATCGGTCGTGCCGGTGCCTGACACCAGCAAGGCGGCGCTGGTGGATCCATGACCGACCAGAGCTCGCGCGTCCGTGGCGCTGGCGGCGGGCTGAGCATGGAGCGGCTGCCCGGGCAGGGCGTTGAGCTCGTCGACCACGCGGGCCGATGCCTGTGCGGGGGCGACGACAGCAATTGGCACCCGGTGCGGGGTCGGGCTGTGGAATGCGCCGACGTATGACGTGATGAACCCGAGCCCCAGGACGAGGACGCCGATCATGAGCAGCATCGTGCGCTTCGTCACGGCGTCGCGTACGTCTTCTCGAAAGCTCTTCTTGGCCGGCTTTGAAGCCGTATCGTTTTCGCCCGTTTGGGTCCGGCTCATCAGATGCACTCTTCTCGAAACCTGGAGGTTGGGGTTAGATGCGCGGCCGTATCGGATACGCCCTTGCATCCAATACGTTAGAGCATTGGATATACTGACGTATCAGAAACCTCAACGTATCGGATGCGGTAGCGTATTGGATGCAAGGGGGAGTCGATCCGTGCAAGAGCCTGAAACGAACGACCCACTGGATCAGGGCACGATGGTCAACGTGATCTCGCCACCGCGAGTAACCCGTCGGCGCGCGGCGACGCGGGCGCGGCTGCTCAACGCTGCCTTCGAGGTATTTGCTACCCATGGCTTCGGCAAAGCCACCATCGAAGAAGTGTGCGAGGCCGCTGGCTATACCCGCGGCGCCTTCTACTCGAACTTCGCGACTCTCGATGACCTCTTCTTCGCGCTGTACGAACAATGGTCCGACCAGCTCATCAGCCACGTCGCCGAATCGCTCGCCGAATCGGTCGAGGGCGAGAGCATCCGCGCGACGATCGAGCGCGTCGCCACCGCGCTGATGGTCGACCGCGACTGGATCCTCGTGAAGACCGAGTTCTTCCTGTATGCGGTCCGCACACCCGCCGCCGCCACGATGCTGGCCGTCTACCGAGCGAAGCTACGCGACGAATTGGCCCGGACCCTTACGAGGGTGATGGACCGGGCCACGCTGCCGCCGTCGCTGCGTAACCCTGAAGACCTCGCATCTGCCGTGTCCGCCGTATATGACGGTGCGATGGCTCAATTGCTGCTGGAGCCGGTCGAAGGGTCCGCAGAGGTACGGCTGGCTGATCTGCTGATGGCCCTGATTGATCATTCACCGGCCGGCATGTAGCGGCACTGGCGCGGCAGCGCGTCGCTCAGATACAAGCGCAGCCGGCGGGAGCTCCTCGAGCCCCGGCCCGCGTCACGTGGTTGCTGCCAACTGATGCTTGCGACGGGCCCGCTGGGCCTCCGGGTCCGGCACGGGGATCGCGGCAAGCAGCGTGCGAGTGTAGTCGTCGCGCGGCTCGGAGAGCACGGCGTCGGTGGTGCCGGTCTCGACGACGTGACCGGAGTGCATCACGACTAGCTGATGAGACACCTGGCGTACTACGGCGAGGTCGTGGCTGATGAACAGGCAACCAAACTGGAACGCCTCCTGCAGCTCGGCGAAGAGCTCGAGGATCCTTGCCTGAACGACGACGTCGAGAGCGGAGGTGGGCTCGTCGGCGATCACGAGAGCGGGGCCGAGCACCAGTGCACGGGCGATCGCCACGCGCTGGCGTTGACCGCCGGACAGCTGGTGCGGGAAGCGCTGCGCGAACTCGGCTGGCAGGTGCACCCGCTCGAGCATCTCCGCCCCTCGTTGATCCTGCTCGGCGCGACTCATCTTGCTGTGCAGCCGCAACGGCTCGGCGATGATCCCGGCGACGCGCACGCGGGGGTTCAGCGAGTCGCCTGGGTTCTGGAACACGAAGCCGATGCCGGCTCGTGCCGCGCGCAGCTGGGCTGCGCCGAGGGTGCTGAGCTCGCGTCCCGCGACCGTGATCTTGCCGGTCACCAGTGGCAGCAGACGGGCAAGTGCCTTGCCGACGGTGGTCTTGCCGGAGCCCGACTCGCCGACCAATCCGACCGTCTGGCCTCTCGGCACGACGAAGCTGACATCTCTGACGGCGACGAATGGATGACGACGCGAGCCGTAGGCGATCGTCACGTTGTCGACTACGGCGGCCGCTTCGCCCGACACGGCGGCCGGCGGCCGCGCGGCCGACGGCGTGTCGATCCGCGGCACCGCCTGCAGCAGCTCGCGCGTGTAGCCCTTGGCGGGGGCGGTGAATATCTCAGTGGCCGAGCCGGCCTCGACGATCTCGCCGTCGTGCATCACGGCGATGTCATCGGCAAGGTCTGCAACCACGCCCATGTCATGGGTGATCAGCAGGATTGCCATGCCGAGGTCCTGCCGCAGTTCGTGTAAGAGTTCGAGGATGCCAGCCTGCACGGTGACATCCAGTGCGGTAGTCGGCTCGTCGGCAATCAGCAGCTCGGGATCGTGGCAGATCGCCGCAGCGACCATCGCGCGCTGTAGCTGCCCACCGGAAAGCTCGTGGGGGAAAGAGCGAAACGCGCGCCGGGGATCGCTCAGCCCGACGCGTCCGAGCAGCTCGACCGCGCGCTCTCTGGCGATGGTGCGTGCGGCACGTCCGGACGGGGCCAACGCCTCGACGATCTGGGCACCAACTCGCAGCACCGGATTGAAATTCGTGAACGGGTCCTGGAAGACCGCTCCGATGCGGCGGCCGCGAACCCGGCGCAACGTTTCGTGGTCGGCCCCGACCAGCTCAATCGACGCTGCGTCCGTGCCGCTTGCCAGCAAGGCGCTGCCACGCACGGTGGCGTTGTCCGGGAGGAGTCCCAGCAGCGACAGGGCGGTAACCGACTTGCCGGACCCCGATTCGCCGACCAAGGCCATAATCTGCCCACTTGCGATCTGCAACGCAACGTCCCGGACAGTGCTGCGGGGTCGGGCGTCGACATTGAAGTCGACGCCCAACCCGCTGACAGTCAGCAGTGGACCGCTGGGGTGGGGCGAGTCGAGCACTACTGCGCCAGGCTCACGGCCGTGTAGACGGGGTACGCCGGGAACTCGCCGATGTAGAAGTTCTGGACGTTCGAGCCGCGCAGGAACGAGTTGCGGTTGTAGACCAGCGGCACCACTGCACCCGTCGCGACGATCGCCCTGTCAGCCTGCGCCCAAAGTGCGTTGGCGGCGGTTGGGTTGATCGTGCCCTGTGCCTTGCTGATCAGTTTGTCGACCGCGGGGTCGTCGAGGCGCGAGACGTTGAAGTTGCCGTTGCCGATCATGCTGGAATCGAAGAGCGGCTCGATGTTATCCATCGCCGATGGGAAGTCGGGCTGCCACGAGGTCAGCGCCAAGTCGTAGCCGCTGGCACTGTTCCCGGTTACAAGCGAGGTCCAGGCGTCGGTGGAGAGCGGCTTCAGCACCACGTTGATGCCAACGGCCTTATAGGACTGCTGCACGGCTTCGGATATCGCCAGCGAGACGGGATCGTTCTCGGTCGCGAGCGTCAACGTCAGGTTGTGGATACCGGCTTGGTCCAGCAGCTGCTTGGCCTTGGTCAGATTGCCGGTGTTGCTTGCCGGATAGAGGTTGTAATCAACTCGTCCGGCGATGCCCGGAGTGATCAGCGTCGTGGCCGGCGTAGCGGCAATTGTGCCGCCGGAGGCGACAACCACGGACTTGCGGTTGATCGCGTACTCGAGTGCATCGCGTAGCTTGGAGCTGTGGAGCTTGGTACTGCGCAGGTTCACCGCCAGGTACTCGAGCGGGCTTGCCGAAGAGGTCACCAGGCGAGCCTTGACCGACGGGTTGTTCTCGATTTGCGCGAGCTGGGCCGGTGGGACGAAGTCGGCGCCGAAGGCATCGCTGGCCGCAGTCCCGTCGGCGATCAGCGTTTGCGCTTCAACAGTCGGGTCTTCGTTGAGCACGAAGTCGATGCGGCTGGGACCGGCGGAACGGTTGGGGTCGCTCGACTGGCGCCAGTACTTGTTGCGCACTAGCACCAAGCTGCGGCCGGTCGTGTAGGACTGCACTGCGTAGGGGCCGCTCGTGACGGGGTGATTGCCGAATGTGGCAGCTGGTGCGTCGCCGTCGGGAACCGGTGCCATTGATGTCGTCGACACTACCCACGGCCAATCGCCATACGGTTTGGTCAAGTGGAAGACGATCGTCTTCGCATCCGGCGTTTGGATCGAGCTCAGCTGCTTGCCGTTGAATGGCCCGTTGTAGCCATTGGTGCCGGCGATCAGGCCCTTCTGGTAGTTGAGGCCGCCGGAGAGCGCCGGTGCGTAGGTTCGCTCGATCCCATACTTGACGTCCTGGGAGGTGATGGGCTTGCCGTTCGAAAAGTAGATCCCGCTCTTCAGGTGATAGGTCCAGACCTGGCCATCATCGGAGGGTGTGCCGGTGGTTGTCGCGAGATCGGGCACGACCTTCGTCACACCGTTGCTGCTGACCTTCCAGGTGGTGAGGCGCCGGTCCAGCAGACCCATGCTGGTGATCGCCAGCGACCAGCTCTTGGCCGGGTCGGCAGCGAAGGTCGAGTCGGAGTCGTAAATCGTTAGCGTGCCGCCCTTCTGAGAGGAGCTGCCGGCGCCGGACGCACTTTGCGATGTCGAGGAGCCGCAGGCACTCAAGCCAAGCGCGAGCGCGACGATTGCGCTAGCGCTGAGCGCACCTGCGGATGCTCTGCGACGATGACCTGACAGCCTGAAGGAGCGTTGCATGTTCTTTCCTCGGGTTGAATTGCTAAGTGGTGTGGGGCGGCCGTGTGCGAACGACCAGGTTGCTGCCCTAGACCCGTGGGTCGAGCAGCCGGTAGGTGAGGTCGACGACGAAGTTCGCCAGGACCACGAAGATCGCGGCGATCAGGGTCACGCCCGAGATCACCGATAGATCCGTGGTTTGGACGGCATTGATCAGCAGCGCTCCCAGTCCGTACATCGAGAACACCTTCTCGGTTATCACGGCGCCGCCAAGCAGCGTCCCGACATCGAGGCCGAAAACCGTGATCACGGGGATCATCACGTTGTGCAGTGCGTGCCGACCGATCACGCGTCGCTCGCGCAGACCACGAGCACGCGCCGAGCGGATGTAATCCTCACCGAGGGCCTCCAACATCTGGCTGCGAGTCAGGCGCGCATAGATCGCCGCCGAAATGAACGCCAGTGTGCACCAGGGCAGGATGAGGTGGTAGGCCCATTGCAGTGGGCTCTGCAGCAGGGGGACGTATTCGCCGGTTGGCAGTAACTTGAGCTTGAAGCCGAATACGAGGATGCCGAGTAGGCCGACGAGGTAAGACGGCGCTGAGATTCCGACGATCGAGGTCGTCATCAGTGCTCGATCGATCGGGCGGCCACGCTTCAGGGCGCTGACCATGCCGGCCACGACGCCGGAGATCAGCCAGAGGATTGCGGCGCCGACGGCGATCGATAGGGTGACCGGGAAGGTTTGGGCGATCAGTGTGGTCACCGAGCGGCTCTGCTGGAAGGAGTAGCCGAGGCAGGGCGCTGCGCAGACAACCGCGCCTTTCCCGCTGCCGAAGGTGCGACCGTCGAAGATGCCGACGATGAAATCGAGATACTGCCGCCAAACCGACTTGTCGAGGCCCATGAAGGCACGGACCTGCCGTAGCTGACCGGCCGTGCACAGATGCCCGCACTCCATCCGCGCGGGATCCGCGGGCAGGATGTAGAAGACCACGAACGTCGCGAAGCTGACCACCAGGAGCACGGCAATCATGCCGACAAATCGCAGCGTGAGGAAACGTGCGAGCTTCATCGTCAGCGGCCGCTACCACGAGGATCAAGCGCGTCCCGCAAGCCGTCACCGAAGGCGTTGAGCGCAAGTGTCACGATGAACAGTGCGAGCGCTGGGGGCGCGAGATACCAGGGGTCTACAGAGACCCACGAGATTGCTTGCGAGATCTCGCGGCCCCATGACGGTGTCGGTGGCGGCACACCGATACCGAGGAACGACAGCGCCGCCTCGGTGCCGATCGCGCCGGGCACCGCCATCGTGGCCAAGACGGTGATCGTCGAAGTGAGGTTCGGCAGGATTGCGGTACGCAGGATGTGCGCCGGGCTTGCGCCTGTCGCCTCTGCGGCAACCACGAACGCTCGGTTACGCAGCGCCAATGTCTGGCCGCGAACCACGCGTGCCAGCGACGGCCAGCCAAACACGCCAATCACCGCGATCATGAATATCTGACGAGGAAAGCTGGTGGGAACCACTGCGCCCAGTGCGATCATGAAGATGAGCTGGGGAAACGCGATCACCAGGTCGGTGAAGCGCGACAGCAAAGCGTCGAGCAGGCCGCCGCGGTAGCCCGCCAGGATGCCGAGAGCCGTGCCGACGACCGTCGCCAGCGCGGTCGCGCCGAAGCCGACCAGCAGTGAAGTGCGAGCGCCGTAGACCACGATCGCGAACAGGTCGCGCCCGGTCGAAGGCTCGACGCCAAGCCAGTGCGCGCTCGAAACGCCGCCAAGCGAGCCGTGTGGCAATCCCGAGCCACTCAACGCGCCGAGGTGGTAGGTGTACGGGTTGTTATGCGAGAGCGCGCTGAGCTGGGGCGCAAACACCGCCATCGCGATGAACAGGCAGGTGATCAGTGCCCCGCACATGGCCCAGCGGTCGCGCAGAAGACGCGCCCGCGAGCCCCGGCTCGCATTGGCCGTTACGGGCTCGGTTCCGGCAGCAATCGCTGTCATCGTTGGGGCGCGCGATACTCGATAGACATCAAAACCTGATTTGCCAATCCGATTTCAGGGTTTGGAGTCTAACCGATCGAGCCGGCCCGCGCAGACTGGTCCGCGGCAGTGCACGCAGAGCAAAAACCACCTGCGCTTAGGAGGATTTTCCTGGGCCAAGCGAGTTGACACGCCGGCGGTCGGGACGGGGCGACTGTCCGCCGTCTAGGCGTACTTCAGCTTTCGATCGCGCGTCGGGAGCGCGCGTCCCAGACGGGGGCGACGCCGGCGGCGTCGGGACCCTGGCCGCGTTTGTAGACCATCAGCGTGCGTTCGAAGGTGATCACGATCACGCCGTCTTGGTTGTAGCCGACGGTGCGCACGGTGACGATGCCGATGTCAGGGTGCGAGCGGGACTCGCGCTTTGTGAGCACTTCGGACTGCGAGTAGATCGTGTCGCCCTCGAACACGGGGTTCGGCAAGCGCACGCGGTCCCAGCCGAGGTTCGCCTTGACGTGCTGGGAGACGTCGGTGACCGACTGGCCGGTGACCAGCGCCAGCGTGAACGTCGAGTCGACCAGCGGCTTGCCCCAGGAGGTCTGGGCCGCGTAGTGCTCATCGAAGTGCAGCGGCGACGTGTTCTGGGTCAGCAGCGTGAACCAGCGGTTGTCGACCGGCATCACCGTGCGGCCGAGCGGATGCCGGTAGACATCGCCGACCTCGAAGTCCTCGAACCAGCGGCCGCTCCAGCCGGTTACCGGCTCGCTGCCCGTGGCCCCGGGGCCGCCGCCTGCGGTCGCACTCACTGGCTCGCGGGCGGACGATGCCGCCGGCTCAGTCGCGCCACCGCTGGACGCCGGCGCAGCGGCGCCGGCAGACTCGGACTGCTCAGACATGCTCGGGAACACCTCCTTCACGAACACTTTCCGCCACGATCACACTCTGGTTCGCGCAGGTCGCGATTGCGTACATCAGATCGGCGCCGTGCAAGCCCGCGATGGCAGGATGCTGCGGGTCGAGCTCGAGCTGACGGGAAGGCTGGATGCCGAGGCTCTTCGCGCCGTTGGTCGCCAAAACGCCCCAGAGATCGCCGTATTTCTGCAGCAGGGCACTGCGCGAGAGCCCTTCGCGGCGGGCTACCGTCTCCAACTCGCGGGTCTCCTCGAATGGGTCGATGCGGACGTTCGAGTCCGAGCCGATCGCCATCCGCACACCCGCGTCGCGGTAGCGCAGCGCCGGCGCGAAGCCATCCCCGAGGTTCGCCTCGGTCAGCGGGCAGACGCCGACGATCGTGCGGCTTTCCGCAAGCAGCTGGACGTCGCGGTAGGAGACGTGCGTGCCGTGGATGATGGTCGTGCGGGGGGAGAGGAAGCCATGACGCGCCAGCAGCTCGACCGGTGAGCAGCCGTGCTCGGCCTGGCACTCGGCCAGCTCTCGAGGCTGTTCGTGCGCGTGGATGTGGCGCACCAGGTCATGCTCATCGGCGTAGGCCGCGATCGGTGCTATCCACGAGGACGGGACCGCGCGAACGGAGTGCACGGCGACGCCGACATGAACGAGGTCGCTGCCTCGCGTTGCGGCCCATGAGCGCAGCCCGTCGACCCGCTCAAGGAACGTGTCGACGTCCGGGTCGCAGAAGCGGATCTGGCCCTCGCCGGCGGGCACGTCGGCGCCGTCGCGCCAGCCGTTGCGATGGTAGGCGGCCGGCAGCAGCACGATCTCGAGGCCGGCCTCGATCGCGGCCTCGGCGACGGCGATCGCCATCGCGTTCGTATCGGGGTAGGGCGTGCCGTCAGGTTGGTGGTGGACGTAGTGGAACTCGCCGACCGCGGCGTAGCCGGCGGCAACCATCTCCCGGTAGGTGCGCAGCGCCGCCGTCTTCATGCGCTCGGGGTCGAGCCGCGCAACCGCCTGGAACATCTCGTTGCGCCAGCTCCAGAAGTCGTCCTGCGCGGCATCCGTCGGCCGCTCGCCGACACCGCGCAGATCGCGCTGGAACGCGTGCGAGTGGACGTTGATCATCGCCGGAATCTGCATCACCGCGTCTCCTTCGTCATCACCGGCGGCCTCGAACATCACCGCGTCTCGTCCCTCATCACTGCACCTCTGCGAGCGGGCGCAGGTACTTCGGCACACGCCAGGCTTGGTCCGCGCGCACCCAGACGACACGACCGGCCTTCACGACCAGTGCGACCGGATTGTGGCCGAGCCGGTAGGGGAGCTGCGCGGCCGGACCGTCAAGCACCAGCACGTCCGCCTGCCGGCCGAGCGCAAGCGCGCCGAGGTGGTCCGAGCTCTGCAGCACCCAGGCCGGGTTCAAGGTCAGCGCCAGCAGCAGCTCCTTGATGCTGAAGCCATAGAGCCTTGCGGCGAGGCCGGCGATCAGCGGCAGCGACAGGATCGGCGATGTGCCGGGGTTGAAGTCGGTTGCCAGCACGCAGATCGCGCCGGCGTCGGCGAGCTGCCGCCCGGGAGCGGTCTGCTCGGCGTTCATGAACTCCGCGCCGGGCAGCAGTACGGCGGCGCACTCGGCCGCGGCCAACGCCGGGATGTCGCTGAGCGGCATGCAGGAGAGGTGGTCGAGCGAGCGGGCGCCGGCACTGATCCCGATGGGCACGGAGCCGTGGGTGGTGAGCTGCTCGACGTGGGCGCGGAGCGGAACCTTGTACTTCGCCGCCAGCGCGCCCATCCGGGTCAGATGGTCGTTGCTGAAGGCCAGCGACTCGACGAAGATGTCGAGACCGCCGGTGTCGGTCTCGGTCATCACCGATGGCATCATCGTCTCGACCTGGTTCATCCAGCTGTCGGCGGTGTAGCCGTCGGGCACCGCGTGCGCAAGCAGCGCCGTCACCGCGGTGTCCTGGGTCACGAGCTCGCCGAGCGTGTCGGCAAGCGCGAGCGCGCGCAGCTCGGCCTCGACGGAGAGGCCGTAGCCGGACTTGAACTCGACCTCCGTGGTGCCGTGGCGCAGCATCTCCGCTGCCGAGGCCCGTGCCTGGGAGAGAACCTCCTCGTCGCTTGCGGCGGCAAACGCCTCGGAGCTGGCATGGATGCCACCACCGTCACGGGCGATCTCGGCGTAGCTGACGCCGGCGACCTTCTGCGCGTACTCGCGTGCCCGCCAGCCGGCGAACGGCAAGTGCGTGTGGCAGTCGACGAAGCCCGGCACGACTGTCGCACCGCGGCAGTCGATCTGGGCGCAGCTCGTGTCGTTCTCGAAGCCGACGATCTCCTGACCGTCGACCAACACGCTGCCAGGCTCGAGGCTCAGCTCGGCAGCGCGGTTGTGACGCAGATACAACAAGTCGTCATCTGGCAGGCGCAGCACCTCTGCTGCGCCTGCGAGTGCTAACGGGACATTCGGGCTCATGGCTCCGGGTCGAGCATAGGCGCCTTGATGCCGTTTGCCTTGGCAAATTCGATTGCCTCAGGGTAGCCGGCGTCGAGGTGACGGATGACACCCATGCCGGGGTCGACGGTCATCACGCGCTGCAGCCGTGCTGCGGCCTTCTCGGTGCCGTCGGCGACGGTGACCTGGCCGGCGTGGATCGACTTGCCCATGCCGACGCCGCCACCCTGATGGATCGACACCCAGGTCGCGCCACAGGCGGTGTTCAAAAGGGCGTTCAGCAGCGGCCAGTCCGCAACGGCGTCCGAGCCGTCGAGCATCGACTCGGTCTCGCGCTCGGGCGATGCGACCGAGCCGGCGTCGAGGTGGTCACGGCCGATCACGATCGGCGCCTTGAGCTCGCCCGAGGCGACCATCTCGTTGAAGCGCAACGCCGCCTTGGCACGTTCGCCGTAGCCGAGCCAGCAGATCCGCGCCGGCAGGCCCTGGAACTGAACGCGCTCATGGGCGAGCTTGATCCAGCGCGAGATCGTGTCCTGCTCGCCGAACATCTCGAGGATCGCCTTGTCGGTCGCGTAGATGTCGGCCGGATCACCGGACAGCGCTACCCAGCGGAATGGGCCCTTGCCGGTGCAGAACAGCGGTCGGATGTAGGCGGGCACGAACCCCGGATAGGCGAACGCGTCCTCATCGCCGTAGCTCTGCCCGAGCCCGCGCAGCGCGTTGCCGTAGTCGAAGGCGATCGTGCCGGCGGCCTGCAAGTCGCGCATCGCCTGCAGATGCCCGAGCACGCTCTCGCCGACAAGCTTCAGGTACTCGTCGGGGTTGCTCTTGCGCAGCGCGTCGGCCTGCTCGATCGTAAGCCCGGCTGGGTAGTAGCCATTGAGCGCGTCGTGGGCGCTGGTCTGGTCGGTGACGACGTCGACGTGAGCGCCGCGGCGAACGATCTCGGGCAGGATCTCGGCGACGTTCCCGACCAGGGCGATTGACAGCGCGCGCCCGCTGGCGCGCGCTTCATCGAGGCGCCGCAGCGCATCGTCGAGGTCGGTCGCCCGCTCGTCGACGTAGCCCGTGGCAAGGCGCCGCTCAACATGGTGCAGGTCGATCTCGATGCAGAGCGCGCAGCCCTCGTTCATCGTGATCGCGAGCGGCTGGGCGCCGCCCATGCCACCAAGCCCGGCGGTCACGACCAGCCGGCCCTTCAAGGTGCCGCCGAAGTGCTTGCGGGCGACGGCGGCGAAGGTCTCATAGGTCCCCTGCAAGATCCCCTGGGTGCCGATGTAGATCCAGGAGCCGGCGGTCATTTGGCCGTACATCATCAGGCCGGCCGCGTCGAGCTTGCGGAAGTGCTCCCAGTTAGCCCACTGCCCGACCAAGTTCGAGTTGGCGATCATCACCCGCGGCGCTTCCTCATGCGTCTGCCAGACGGCGACCGGCTTACCGGACTGGACCAGCAGGGTCTCGTCGTCGCCGAGGCGCATCAGCTCGCGGCGGATCGTGTGGTAGGCGGAGTGGTTGCGAGCCGCCTTACCGATGCCGCCGTAGATCACCAGATCCTCCGGTCGCTCCGCTACGTCGGGGTTCAGGTTGTTCTCGAGCATCCTGAGCGCAGCTTCCTGCTGCCAGCCACGACAACGCATCCCCACACCGGTCATGGTCATATGAGACCCCGCCTTTCTTGATTGACTGAGCCAGTGCGGCGCTCGTTCACATTCACTCCAGATCCCCGATCACGTCACGCACCGCGGCCAGCACGGCGCCGGAGCCCACCAGCCGCGCGACCCGCTTGAGCTCAGGGCTCAGAACCCGGTCGGGGCCGGGCTGCGGGTCGAGCAGGCTGACGACCGCGGCCGTCGCCGGGGCCGGATGCAGCGGGGCGCGCAGCACCAGCGCGCGTCCCGCGACCGCAAGCTCGATCGCCAGGATCCGGCGCAGGTTCTCGAGTGACTGCCGCAGCTTCCGCGCCGCGCTCCAACCCATCGAGACGTGGTCCTCCTGCATGCCGGAGGTCGGAATCGAGTCGACGCTGGCCGGCGCCGCCAGACGACGGTTCTCGGCGACGAGGGCAGCCGCGGTGTACTGCGCGATCATGAGCCCTGAGTCGAGGCCCGGGTTGCCGGCGAGGAAGGCCGGCAGGCCCATCGAGCGGGTGACATCGAGCAGTCGGTCGACGCGGCGTTCGGCGATCGCGCCGACCTCGGCAGCAGCGATCGCCATGAAGTCGGAGGCGAACGCCAGCGGAATGCCGTGGAAGTTCCCGTTCGAGACGAGGCGCCCATCGTCCAGCACGCTCGGATTGTCGACGGCCGAGCGCATCTCGATCTCCGCGGTTGCGGTCGCCTGGGCGAGCACGTCGCGCGCGGCGCCGATGACCTGCGGTGCGCACCGCATCGAGTAGGCGTCCTGGACACGGGTGTCGTTGAACTTGTGTGAGGCGACGATCTCCGAGTCGGTCATCAGCCGCATCAGGTTCGCGGCGCTGATGCGTTGACCCACGTGTGGGCGCAGCGCCTGGATGTCAGGCGCGAACGCGGCGTCGGTGCCGAGCAGCGCCTCGACGCTCATCGCGGCGGCGACGTCGGCGGTCCGGCACAACGACTCGAAGTCGATGCAGGCAAGCACGAGCATGCCGAGCATGCCGTCGGTGCCGTTGATCAGCGACAGGCCCTCCTTCGGGCCGAGTGAGAGCGGCGTGAGGTCGGCGTCGGCGAGGGCGGTACGGGCCTGGCGCCGCTCGCCGTGGGCGTCGATTACCTCGCCCTCGCCCAGCAGTGCCAGCGAGATGTGGGCGAGCGGCGCCAGGTCACCGGAGGCGCCGAGGGAACCGTACTCGGGGACGATCGGGGTGATCCGCGCATTCAGCAGCGCCAACATGTGGTCGACCACGCCCGGGCGCACGCCGGAGTAACCGAGGCTGAGCGTGCGGGCGCGCAGCAACAGCGTGGCGCGCACGACCTCGCGCTCGATCGCCGGTCCCATGCCGGCAGCGTGGGAGAGGACCAGCGAGCGTTGCAAGTCACTCCAGTGGGAGCGGTCGATGCGAGTCGTCGCGAGCGCGCCGAAGCCGGTGGACACGCCGTAAACCGGGTCGCCGGACGCCTGCAGCCGCTCGATCCGCTCCCAGCTGCGCTGGACCCGGTCTCGTGCTGCCTCTCCCAGCGTCACCTTTGCGTTGTCGCGAGCGACCACGGCGACCTCATTGAAGGTCAAGGGGTGCTCGCCCAGCGTGATCGGGCCCAGTGCCATTGCGTTTACGCTCCTGCTCTCTATCGGTTGGTTCTCATCGGCGCCACGTTCAGGCTCGACTTGCCGTCGGCGTCAGCGGGTTCGCGGCGAGATCGGCGATCACTGCGCTGAGTGCGGCAATCGCGGTCACGCAATCATCGTCGCTGGCGAGCTCGTCCGCGCAGTGGCTGGCGCCGTTCGCGCTCCGCACGAAGATCAGCGCGGTTGGGCGCTCGGCGGAGACCGCGGCCACGTCGTGGCCGGCACCGGTCTCCATCGGCACGTCCGTCAGGCCGATCGTCTCGAAGGTGGCGGCGATGCGCTCGCGCAGGGCGGCATCGAAGTGCACGGCCGGGGCCAGCGACTCCTGGGTCACGGTCAAACGCACGCCGTGCTCGTCCGCGGCGGTTCCGGCGGCGGCGCGGACTGCCTCGACGATTCGCAGTGCCGCCTCACTGTCGCTCGCGCGCGCATCGAGCCAGCAGCGGACGCTGCCGGCAATGCAGTTGGTGACGTTGGGGAAGACCTCGAGCTTGCCGATCGTGGCGAAGCCGTGCTCGCGGATCGCGGCCGCGCGGGCGGCATCGACTGCGGCGGCCAGTGGCAGCATCGGGTCGTGACGGGCGTCGATGGGAGTGGTGCCGGCGTGGCCGCTCTCGCCGTCGAACTCGAAGCGCCAGCGGCCGTGGGGGAGCAGCTGCGTCCCCAGTGCCAGCGGCTGACCGAGCTTCGCCAGCGTGTACTCCTGCTCGATGTGCACCTCGATCATCGCGGCGATCCGGTCGAGCGCTTGTTGGTCGCGGCCCATTCGCTCGGGGTCGAGCCCGGCACCGCGTAGCGCCTGCGCGAGCGTGACACCGGCTGCGTCGGTGTGCTCAAGCGAGTCCGCGAGTGGCAGCACACCAATCAGCGCGCGGCTGCCGAAGGTCGGTGTCTGGAAGCGGCCACCCTCCTCATCGGCGAAGGCGACGACGCCAAGTGGCTGCGCCGGCTGCGGCTCGCGGCGGCTCAGGATATGGACGGCGATGAGGCCGACGAGCACGCCCAGCGCGCCGTCGTAACGGCCGCCGTTCGCGACCGAGTCCAGATGCGAACCGGTCACAATCGCGCCTGTTGAGGCGGCTGTCGCCGGGCCGGCAGGGGCCGAGCCGGCTGTGGTCGAGCCGACTGTCGCCGGGCTGGCTGCGGTCGGGCTGCCTGTCGCCGGACCGATCGTCACCGGGTCCTGGGTGAAGGCCCACTGGTTGCCGTTGACGTCCGTGACCGTCTGCAGGCCGAGATCGTGAGCCGTGCGCTCGAACCAACTTGCCGCCGCCGTTGCCTCCTCGGTCCAGGCCAGACGCGTGGTGCTCCCGTCCGCAGCGAGTCCGATCCCGCTGATCTGCGGGAACAGCTCGCCGAACAGCCGCGCTGCTGTGTTCCGCTCGGCTGCGGATAAGGGCTCCATCGTGCCTCCAGAGGTCGTCGCTGCGATGCTAGGCAGATGATGCCGCTTAAGCGGCAGGAAGGTCTTGCCGCCAGGGTGTCTCATCCTTGGAGATGAGCCGCTCACCGTCGAGCGCGCTGGGCTTCTCTGACGCCGGAGTGACGGCGGCAAACTGCAGCCTATGAGCCTAACCGGCGGAGCGGCGTCGCCGCGCGATCCGAGCTAAGGTAAACACACCAATCATGATCCGTTTTCTGTATTTGCAGTCGGAATGGCACTGTGAAGCCACGCGAAGCGCTTAACCTCATCGGCTCCGAGTGGCCTCGTCTGGGGCTGGCCGAACGGCTACGGCGCTGTTATAACGTCGAAGATCTGCGGCGGCTCGCAGCCCGACGCACACCGCAGCCGGTGTTCGACTACGTTGACGGCGGTGCGGACGGGGAGCTCACGCTGGGCCGTAATCGGGAGGCGTTTGAGGCCTGGGAGCTGATGCCGCTCGGTCCCACGGACGTGTCGAACGTCGATCCGCGGATCTCACTCCTCGGGCGCGAGATCGCACTGCCGTTGATGTGTTCACCGACCGGATACACGCGGATGATGCATCAGGATGGCGAACTCGGCGTTGCCCGGGCGGCGAGCGCCGCCGGAATCCCCTACGGGCTCTCGACCGTGGCGTCCACCTCGGTTGAGGATCTCGTGCGGTCTGGCAACCCGGACCTCTGGTTCCAGCTCTACATCTGGCGGGATCGCGAGCTGGTGAAGGACCTGGTGCGGCGTGCGCAAGCAGCCAACTACCGGGTGCTGGAGGTCGCGATCGACGTCCCCGTCGGCGGGTTCCGGACGCGCGACGTCCGTAACGGTCTGACGATCCCGCCGCAGCTGACGCCGAAGACGCTTTGGCAGATCACGCTCAAGCCGAGCTATTGGTGGAACGTCCTGCGGAACCCACCGCTGACGTTCGCCAACGCGCCCCAGTACGTGCAGGACTCCGGCGAGGTCACGATCGAGTACATGACCAGTCAGCTCGACCCGACGATCGGCTGGGACGACGTGGCCGCGATCCGCGAACTGTGGTCAGGGCCGTTGCTGGTCAAAGGCTGGATGTCACCGGATGGCGCCGCCGCGGCGATCGCTGCGGGCGCTGACGGGGTCCATCTCTCGAACCACGGTGGTCGGCAGCTGGATCGCGTGGTACCACCGCTTGAGCAGCTTGCGGCTGTCCGCGCGAAGCTTGGTGACGAGGCGACAATCGTGCTCGACTCGGGCATCCGCCACGGCACGGACCTCGCGATCGCGATCGCCCTCGGCGCGGACGCGGGCGCGGTCGGGCGCGCGTATCTGTACGGCCTCATGGCCGGCGGGGAGGCGGGCGTTCGGCGCGCGCTCGCCCTGCTGGATGTGGAGTTCCGTCGGGCCATGACGCTGCTCGGTGTTAGCTCGGTCGCTGAGCTGAGAGCGCGTGGCCCCGAGCTACTTCGCCGCCGCCCACGGCGCTGAGCCGACTGCACAGCTGCGGAACCCTCGATTTCCACCGCATAAGGCGCTGCGACCTGCGCCCGCAATTAGGTGCCGAGGGCGTCACTTGAGCCTGTCTGGCGGCTTGCCGGACCGCCTGTGTACAACCAAAACCGCTGTGCTGGGATGGCTCTCGATTAGCAGGGGAGGCGGGACTCGAACCCACAACCGCCGGTTTTGGAGACCGGTGCACTACCAATTGTGCTACTCCCCTAGGGCCAGTCAATTGTAGGGGCAGCCGCGTTGTTCGTGTCGTTCTCGTGTCCGTGTCGTTCCCGTGTCTCCGGGCGCGGTCGCAGTCGCGGGCGCGCGGAAGCTGGGAGGGAAACCGCGCCCTGAGCGCGGTTTCCCTCCCAGCTTCCGCCTCGTCCTCCAGACCCCCTCTCAGAGTGCCCCGGAGCGACGCAGGTTCCCAATACGATCCATATATGACTTCAGCACGAACTTGGTTCATCACGGGCACCTCCCGTGGCTTCGGGAAAGAGTGGGCCGCGGCGGCGCTGGCCCGCGGCGATCGCGTCGTCGGGACGGCGCGAGATCTCGCCACCGTGGGCGAACTCACCGAGCAGTTCCCCGAGCGGTTCCTCGGCCTGCAGCTCGACGTCCGCGACCGGACTGCCTGCTTCGCGGCGGTCAAGCAGGCCCACGATCACTTCGGCGAGCTCGACATCGTCGTGAACAACGCCGGCTATGGCCAGTTCGGCGCGATCGAGGAGCTTTCCGAGCAGGAGGCACATGACCAGATCGACACGAACCTGTTCGGGGCGCTGTGGGTCACGCAGGCGGCGTTGCCGTACCTGCGCGAGCGGGGTGGGGGTCACATCCTCCAGATCTCCTCGATCGGTGGCATCAGCGCCTTCCCGACGATCGGCATGTACCACGCCTCGAAGTGGGCGTTGGAAGGCTTCAGCCAGGCGCTGTCCCAGGAGGTCGCCGGCTTCGGCATCCACGTGACGCTGATCGAGCCGGGCGGCTTCTCCACTGACTGGGGTGGCTCGTCGGCGAGGCATGCCAGCCGGATCGCCGCCTACGACCCGATCTACAAAGCCAACGCCCAGCGTCGCGCCGGTACCGTCGCTGGCGATCCGGCGGCCTCGTCGGCCGCGGTTCTGCGGCTCGTTGACGCCGAGGAGCCGCCGCTGCGCTGCTTCTTCGGCACGACGCCACTTTCGGTCGCCGAGGCCGACTACGGCAAGCGCCTTGAGACCTGGCACGCCTGGCAGGACGTCGCCGAGCTGGCTCAGGGCAAGGGCGAGTAGTTCCATCACTGGCGACGCCGCGCGCGAAAGCGGTCGGCGTCGCCAGGCCCTGGAGCGGGCGTCGCCAGGCTCCGGAGGGGAAGCCGTCAGGCCCTGGAGGGAGCGCCGTCCGGTACCGGAGAGGACGCCGTCAGCTGGCTGCGTCGCCCGCCCGGCTCGATCCAGCTACGATCACCTTTACCCGCGGGCGAAGTGTTGTGGTGGCACAGAAGCCCTCCAAGCTTCTAGGGCGGGTTCGATTCCCGTCGCCCGCTTAGTTTGTTCCGGTGTCCACCTGCGGCGAAGTCGCGCGGTCGTGGCACCGCCAAACGACCTTCTGGTCGGTGGCTGTTGCCGATCTTGTACACATATCGGACAAGATCGGCAACAGCCGCCCAAGCCGCTAGCCACGCCGCCCGAGCCGCTGCCACGTCGCCCGAGCCAGGTCGCAGCCGACGCAAGTCTCGCGCCGACATGGCGGCCGATGCGGGACTCGCCCCGGCCGCGGCGGCCAGGCTCCCTACCGCCTCAGGCGGCCTTCAGCACCAGCACGCAGTTCTGGCCGCCGAAGCCGAAGGCGTTGACCAGCGCGGTCGAGACATTCATTCGCCGGGCGACGTTCGGCACGTAGTCGAGGTCGCAGTCCGGGTCCGGATGGTCGAGGTTGATCGTCGGCGGCACGATCCCGTCGCGCATTGCCAGCAGCGCACCCATCGCCGACAGTGCGCCGGCGGCGGCGATCAGATGCCCCGTCATCGACTTCAGCGAACTAACGGCCACGTTACCGGCGTCGGCGCCGAGCGCGCGGTGGATCGCATCGGTCTCGACACGGTCGTTGATCGCGGTGGCGGTGCCGTGGGCGGCGATGTAGTCGACTTCCGCCGGTGTCACGCGAGCTCGCTCAAGGGCGACCGACAGCGCTCGCGCGGGCTGGACGCCGTTCGGGTCCGGGTGGCTGATGTGGAAGCCATCGGCGGTCAGCGCGCCGCCGGCAACTCGGCCGTAGACGCGGGCCCCGCGGGCAGCCGCATGCGACGCCGACTCGACCACGGTCAGCACGGCGCCCTCGCCGAAGACGAAGCCGTCGCGGTCGGCCGAGAACGGCCGCGAGGCCTTCTCCGGCTCGTCGTTGCGCATCGACATCGCGCCCATGTTCGACAGCGCCGCGAACGTCAACAAGTTGATCGACGCGTCGGTTCCGCCGGCGATCACAACGTCGGCCTCGTCGGCCATGATCAGGCGCCTGGCCTCGAGCAGCGCCGCGTTGCCGCTGGCGCAGGCAAGGGCGCTAGCCGTGACCGGCCCGTGTACGTCGAGGTCGATCGACACCTCGCAGGCCGGCATGTTCGGAATCGTCGATGGCACGAGGTAGGGGCTGACCGTGTGCGCCCCCTCGGTCCGCATCCGATCGGCGCCGGCCTGCAATTCCGGCCAGGCGGGCACGGTGCTGTTCACGATGACGCCGACGCGGTCCGCGATCGGTGCAAGGTCGAGCCCCGCGTCACGGACCGCCTCGCGGGCAGCGGCCACCGCGAACTGACTGAAGCGAGCCGAGCGACGGAAGCGCTTGGTGCCCATGACCTTTTCGCCGTCGAAGTCCTTGACCTCGCCGGCGATCCGCACCGCCAGTTCCGAGGCGTCGAAGTGGGTGATCGAGCCCACGCCTGACTGCCCGGCGATCAGTGCCGCCCAAGTGCTGGGCACGTCATGGCCGAGCGGCGTGATCGCGCCGAGGCCGGTGATGACCGGGTCGGCGCCAACGGGCGCCGACCCGTGATGAGCTTCTGGCATGCTCATGGGCGACTCAGTGAGCCGCTGGCGGCGTCCGCGCGTACCATCTCGCGGACCTCGAAGTGGCGCTTCTTACCGGTCGCGGTGAGTGGTATCTCATCGACGAAGCGGTAGGCGCGGGGGCGCTTGAACGACGCCAGCATGCGGTGCTCATGGCAGAACTTGTCAAGCTCGGCTGCGGTCAGGCTCGAGTCGCGGCGGACGACATAGGCGACGACGATCTCGCCCCAATGCTCGTCCGGCAGCCCGACGACCGCAGACGCGGCGACGCCCGGATGCTCACCGAGCACGGCCTCGACCTGAGTCGGGTGCACGTTCTCGCCGCCGGAGATGATCATGTCGTCGCGGCGGCCGGCGATCGTCACGTAGCCGTCCTCGTCCCAGGTGCCGAGGTCGCCCGTGTACATCCAGCCGTCACGGAAGCGCAGAGCCTGCTCCTCGGGGTTGTTCACGTACGCGTAGCCGGCCTTCACCGAGCGGATGATGACCTCGCCGATCTCGGTGTTGTCGCGGGCGACCGGCTCGTCGGGGCTGCTCGGACGGTCCTCGAACACTCGCGCGACGGCAACGTCGTCGTCGGTTGACGCCCGGCCGGCGGTGCCGGCGTGATCGGGCAGGTCGGCGGGCCGTAGGAACGTGTTCCAGAACGTCTCGGTGGTGCCGTAGCCGTTGAAGATCCGCGGGGTGAGCACGCTCTGGTAGCGCAGGCAGGCGTGGCGGTCAAGCGGCGCGCCCATCGTCACGATGCCGCGCAGCGACTCGAGGTTGCGCGGCTTCGCCTCCTGCTCGTCGGCCAGCATCCCGAGGTTCGTCGGCGCGCCGATCAGGAACGTCAGCCCGTGCTCCTGCACCCAGTCAAGGGTCTTGGCGGCACTGAACGCGCGCATCGGCACCACCTGGGCGCCGACGTAGAAGACGGGGTTGGGGCCGCCCGAGTAGAGGCCGCCGCGATGGAACCACGGGGTCATGTTCAGCGTCTTGTCCTGCGGCTCGAGCGGGAAGTGCATGATCACGTCGTGCGCCGAGAGCACCTCGACCAGGCCCGGCAACGACGTGCCCTTCGGCATCCCGGTCGTGCCGGAGGTGTAGAGCCGTGTGGACTCCGTGTAGATCGAGCGGTGCGCCAGCGGCGGCGCGGGCGCGGTGGTCGCGAGCAGCTCGGCGAACGGGCCGGCGCCGTGCTCGCCGACCTCGACCGTGAGCTGCGGCTGGTGCTGGGAGCGGGCAAGCGCCTGCTCGGCGACCGCCGCCAGCGAATAGTCATAGAAGAAGGCGCTTGGCAGGCTGTCGTTCAGCACGTGCGAGATCTCGCCGGCGGCCAGGCGGTAGTTGATCGGCGTCGGGATCGCCCCGAGACTCAGCGAAGCTACCCACAGCAACGTGAACTCTGCGCCGTTCAGCAGATCGAAGACGACGACATCGTCCTCGCCGATGCCGTGCTCGGCAAGTCCGGCCGCGAGCTTGCGGGCATCGCGCCAGAGCTCGGCGTAGGTCCACTCACGGCCACCCTCAGGGTCGAGGATCGCGGTGCGCGAGCCGTAGCGCTGCGTGTTGCGCACGAGCCCAGCGACGTAGGTGAACTCCTGCTCGAAGACCTGCCGGAACGGCTCAGCGTCGTACCGGTAGGGTGTCTGCTTACTGCTCAATGCGGCTCCTTCATCTCTGTCTCAAGCTTCTCTGGCCTCAGGCGCGCCCGCTGGCGCGCCCTCCAACTCGCCTGTCAGGCTCGTGCGCGAGGAGATCAATCCAAGCACCTTGCCAAGTCCCTCAAGCTGCGCGGGCTGGTCGCGGCCGAGTGGCATCAGGATGACCTCCTGTACGCCGCTGGCGACGTACTCGTCAATCAGCTCGGCGATCCGCGCGGGCTCACCGAGCCCGGTCCAGTGCTCGACCTTGTCGACCGGCATCCGGTACTGACCGCGCAGGTGGCCGTCGGCCTCGCGCACACACCAGTCCCGGCTCTCACCGACGCAGGTGAGCATCAACAGCCCTTGCGACGGGGTCTCGCGCCCCGCCTCCACTGCAAGCTCGCCAAGCTGCTCGTTGCGGCTCGCCAGCGTCGCCGGTGAGATCCACATCGGCAGCCAGGCGTCGCCGCTGCGGACCGCGCGCCGCATCGCGGCGTCGCTACGGCCGCCGACCAGTACCCGCGGCATCGGTGCGCTGGGCTCGAGCTTGGCGCTTGCGTCCTCGGCGCCGGTGATCAGGCCCGGAAGTGCCGTCAGTGCCTCATCCAGCCGCCGCCCGCGACGAGTGGTTGGTACCCCGGCTGCTTCGTACTCCTGCGGGAACTCACCGCCGACGCCGACGCCGAGCTGCACGCGTCCTCCCGACAGTTGTTGCAGCGTGATCAGCTGCTTGGCCGTCCAGACCAGCGGTCGCAGCCCCAGCAACATCACGCTGAAGCCGACCGTGACTCGCTGCGTCACGGCGGCGGCCGTTGTCACGGCGGTCACGGCGTCGAGTATCGGCGCCGGGCAGATCAGGTGATCTCCGGCCCAGACACCGTCGAAGCCAAGCGCCTCGGCACGCTGAGCGAAGCTTGCGATCGGGCGGGGGCGTCCGTCTCTGTACGCGTCGAAGGTAGGCAGCAGGACGCCAACTGTGGGCAAGGGCACGTGTTCAGTTACACGCGGAGCGGCGACCGGTAACAGCGTGAGACTGGACGGAGCGTTGCGGCCCGGCCCGCTGGCCGGGCCGTTTCCCGGTCTCAGGCGCGAGAGTTCCTGGCCAGCGCGGGGTCTTTTGTCGGCGGGGCGGGGTCTTATCATCTTCTGACCGGCAGCTCGTGCCGGCACTCGGGGCGAAAGGAACTGCCATGGAGAGGGCTACCGTGGACTCTGACTCCGCAAACAGCTTGCGGGATCGCGCCGCACGCGTGTCGGTGATCGGCAGCTACGCGAAGGCGCTGGTGGTGACGACGGACCGTATCCCCGTCGCCGGCGAGACACTGATCGGTCGCGACTACCGCGAGACCTTCGGCGGCAAGGGCTCCGACATGGCGGTCCAGGCCGCGCGCCTCGGCGCCCAGGTCAGCTACATCGGCGTCGTTGGCGACGACAGCTTCGGTCGCGAGTTCGGTGAGCTGCTGAGCGCGGAGGGCATCGACGCGAGCGGTCTGCGGGTCAGCTCGGAGCGTCCGACCGGCATCGGCCTGATCCTGAAGGACGTCGCCGGCGCGAACGTGATCGTCGTCGAGATGGGCGCCAACGAGTTGCTGAGCCGCGCGGATATCGACACCGCCGCGACGACGCTGGGTGCCGGCGACGTGGCGATCGCGCCGCTTGAGATTCCGATCGAGATCGGTCTCTACGGTCTCGATGTCGCTCACCGGGCCGGCGTACGCACGATCCTGAACCCCGCGCCAGCCGTCGACCTGCGCGGGCGTGACCTCTCGATGGTCGACGTGATCACCCCGAACCAGACCGAGGCGCGGCTGCTCGTTGGTCTGCGACCGGACGACCCGACCGACGACGTGGAGATCGCCTCACGGCTCCTCGCCCAGGGCGTCGGTGCCGTCGTGGTGACCCGCGGTGGCGAGGGAGCACGGGTCTTCGAGGCGCCGCATGCTCCCGGGCAGCCCGTGTCCGACATCACGGTCCCCGCCTTCGCGATCGAGCTGGTCGACTCGAACGGCGCCGGCGACAGCTTCAACGCGGGGCTTGCGGTCGGGCTCGGCGAGGGGCGGACCCTGGCCGGGGCCGCGCGCTTCGCCGCCGCCGTCTCGGGGCTCTGCTGCGAGCACTGGGAGACCGTCCCCTCCTATCAGGACCGCGGGACGGTTGACGCGTTCATCGCGGCCCGCGCTGCCTAGCGGCTCCTTATCCCGGCGTCTGCTCCTGTCCGGATGGCGTCTGGTCCCTGGTCCTGTACGGATCCGCTCCTCCGGGTGCCTTTCTCCTCAGGATCTGCCTTCCATGGTCATCCTGTGGTCGCAGTCCTGCTGCGACTACAGGTGCAATGCGGGCGTCGAAGTTCGACCTACCGGCCGTAGCGGGGTGGCGCGGACAGCCCGTAGTGTCGGGAGCCGTGATGAGTCAGACCAACGGCGCCGCTGCGGACGATCAAGCCGCGGCCAGGCAAGCGCCCGGCGAGCGCCGGGTGCCCGATTTCACCACTTCCCGTGCCCTCACGAAGGTGCCAGAGATCGCCCTGATGTTCTGGGCGATGAAGCTCCTGACGACTGGCATGGGCGAGGCGATGTCCGACTTCCTCGGCTCCCACAGCGTTCCGATCGCCGGAATCGTCGGCTTCGGTGGTCTGCTGCTGGCCCTGTGGCTGCAGCTGCGCCACGACGGTTACAGCGCCCCGCGCTACTGGTTCGTGGTGATGATGGTCGCGGTCTTCGGCACGATGATCGCCGACGGCATCCACGACGGCGCTGGCATCGGCTACGGGATCACGACACCGCTGTTCGCGGTGCTGACGGCGCTGGTGTTCGTGCTCTGGTACCGCAGCGAGGGCACGCTCTCGATCCACCTGATCGACACGCGTAAGCGCGAGATCTACTACTGGTGCGCGGTGCTTGCGACGTTCTCGCTCGGCACCGCGGCCGGCGACCTGACAGCGACCGAGTTCGGCATGGGCTACTGGCCCTCGGCGCTCCTATTCGCCGTGTTGATCGCGATCCCGGCGGTCGGCTGGGCGCGATGGCACTGGGGCTCGGTCTTCAGCTTCTGGTTCGCCTATATCGTCACGCGGCCGCTCGGCGCCTCCTTCGCCGATGGCTTCTCGAAGCCCGACGGTGGCGGCTTGAACCTCGGCGACGGCCTCGTCGCCGGCATCGCGCTGGTGATCTTCATCGGCCTCGTGAGCTGGGTTGCGATCACGAAGCGGGACACACCTCGCGCCCAGCGCCGGGGTGGGGTGGCTGGCGCAGCGGCGCCGGCCAACGCGGCAGCATCGGCGGTGCCAGCCGCCTCGGAGTTCGCCGCCGAGCCCGATTAGACCGCTACCCCGGGCCCGCACATCGAAGTCGAGCAGACCGCCACAATACGTCCCGATGGAGCACAGGGACGAGCTGCTGTTCGCCTGGATCGGCAGGCAAGCCAGGCGGCTGACCCGCCTGGCGGGCCGGCACCCCTTCGCGGCCGACGTGGCCACGATCATCGTGCTGGCGCTGGCCAGCGCCATCGGGCTGGCATCACAGCGTCGGCTGACGGCGCTGGCGATCGTGCTCTGCGCGGGACTCTGCCTGCCACTGCTATTGCGGCGCCGCAGCCCGCTGACGGCGTTCCTGCTGATTGCGGTGGTCGCCCTCTGCCAGTGGCTGTTCTCGGTCCCTCAGCTTGCCGATGCGATGCTCCTGGTGCTGCTTTGCTGGATCGCCTTCGAGCGCGACCTGATCCGCTGTCTGGCCGCCGGGGCGCTGCTCGAAGCCGGTGTCGTGATGGCGTCGTTGCGCTGGGCGACCGCCGATCCAGTGAAGGTTCTCGTGGGGCTGACCGGCATGGCGGTCGCCGCCGCGGTGCTCGGCATAACCGTGCGCCAGCATCAGGCGCTGCTTGCCTCGATGCAGGAAAGGGCGGCACGGCTCGAGCTGGAGCGCGACCGGGAAGGGGAGCTGGCCGCCGCAGCCGAGCGCGCCCGGATCGCCCGGGAACTGCATGACGTCGTCTCCCACAACCTGACCGTGATGACGGCGCTCGCCGACGGCGCGAAGTACGCGCTCTCGCGCTCGCCCGAGCAGGCGGCTGAGGCGATCGGCAGGGTCTCGGAGACCGGGCGGCAGGCGCTGGCAGAGATGCGCCGGCTGCTCGGTGTGCTGCACGAGACGCCGAATGCGTCCGAACGGCCGTTTGAGCCGCAGCCCGGGCTGGCGCAGCTGGCGGAGCTGGTCGCGCAGGTCGAGGCCGCCGGGGTGCCGGTCAGCCTGCACGTCGAGGGCGATCCGGCGGCGCTCTCGTCCGGCCTGCAGCTTACGGTTTTCAGGGTTGTGCAGGAGGCTCTCACGAACACGCTCAAGCACGCGCACCGCCCGGCCAGCGCCGGCGTCAGTCTGCGCTGCGGCGTAGTCGAGGTCGAGCTCGACGTCAGCGACGTCAGCGACGTCAGCGACGGCAGCGACAGCAGCGACAGCAGCGACAGCAGCGACAGCAGCGAGAGTTCCGCCCCCGCGGGAGCGCCGGGGTCCGAGGCCGGCGGGCGGGCGGCCGGTGCAGCGGCGCCGGCGGCTGGCGGACGGGCGGACGATGCGTCGGCGGCTGGCGGCATGCGGATCAGCTTGGGTGGTGGCCGCGGCATCCCCGGCATGCGCGAGCGGGCGCTGACGTACGGTGGGAGTCTCACGGCTGGGCCGCTGTCGGACGGCGGCTGGCGTGTCACCCTGCGTCTTCCCACCGAGCGAGGACAGGTAAGAGCATGAGCACCCGGGTGCTGCTCGCCGACGACCAGGAGCTGATGCGGATGGCGTTCCGCATGGTGATCGAGAGCCAGCCCGACCTGACCGTCGCGGGGGAGGCGGCCAGCGGCCGGGAGGCGGTGCAGGCGGTCGCCGAGACCCGTCCCGACGTCGTCCTGATGGACGTACGGATGCCGGTGATGGACGGCGTCGCCGCCACCGAAGAGATCGTTGCCTCGGGGTCGGCGGCGCGAATCATCATCCTCACCACCTTCGACCTCGACGAGTACGTCTACGCAGCGTTGCGCGCCGGTGCCAGCGGCTTCCTGCTGAAGGACGCGCAGCCCGACGATCTGCTGCGCGCGATCCGCGCTGTCGCGGCCGGCGACGCGGTGATCGCCCCGAGCGTGACGCGGCGGCTACTCTCCCGGTTCGCCGGAAGCCTGCCCGTCGAGCGGGCGCCGCTGCCACGGACCCAGCGCCTGCTCGACACCCTGAGCCCGCGCGAGCACGAGGTCCTGTTGCTGGTCGCGCAGGGCCTCACGAACGCCGAGATCGCCGAGCGTCTGGTGCTGGCGGAGGCGACGGTGAAGTCGCACGTCGGCCGGATGCTGGCGAAGCTCGAGCTCCGCGACCGCGTCCAGGCGGTCGTCTTCGCCTACGAGAACGGCCTGACCACACCGGCGGCCTAGCGGGTGCTGGCGCAGCGTCCGTCCCAGCGCTCGTCTTGGCCTGTTTTACTCGAAGCTGGGAGGGAAACCGGTCCTCAGGACCGGTTTCCCTCCCAGCTTCGGTCGAGCGCGCCTCGCAGGTGGGCCCGACCGCCTGACAGGAAGTCGGCCGTGCGCCCGGGTCCCAACGCTCGCCGCGCTCGGAGCACCCAGGCCGCTCCGCCCGGAGGCGCGTCTCGCCTGGGATCCCGGACGACGTGCGACTTGGCACAAGCTCTGCGAAAAGTACTAAAGTTACAAAGTGCGCACCTCGTTGGTGCGTATGTTAGGAAAAGGTGGTGAATGCGCTTCGGTATTACAGCCGGAGTGGTGGAGTGGTGTGTGCATCCTTATTCCAGGTCGGCGGCTGACTACGGCGGAGATCGCCGCATGAGGCCTTGTGGCGTGATGGCTGTCGCCGAAGCGCCCGCCGGCTCTTGTAATCCAACTCTCGGGCCATTGGCCTAAACCAAGGTCCGGGACCATCGTCATCAACCCGTGGCAGTGATGCCAGCGGGCTTCTCTTAGTGCTAAATGACTGACGAGGAGATATCTATGGCGTATGCGACAACCAACCCGTACACAAACGAGGTTGTCAAGACGTTCCCGACCGCGACCGACGATGAGGTCCTCGCGGCTATCGAGCTTGCGCACAACACGTTCCTGAGCTGGCGCAAGACAAGCTATGCGGAGCGGGCGGCTGTGCTCGCGAAGGCGGCATCGATCCTCCGCGAGAATCACACCGAGTACGCGAAGATCCTGACCCTGGAGATGGGCAAGCTGCTGTCCGAGGCCGAACTTGAGGTTGAGCTTTCGGCGAAGATCATCGAGTACTACGTGGAGCACGGTGAAGAGCTCTTGCAGCCCCGTACGCTTCCGGCTGAAGGGTTCAAGGAGGGCGCCGTGCAGCTCGTCTACGAGCCGCTGGGCGTGATCCACATCGTCGAGCCGTGGAACTTCCCCTATTACCAGATCGTGCGGGTCGCGGCGCCGCAGCTCATGGTCGGCAACACGCTGCTGCTGAAGCACGCGTCGATCGTGCCGCAGGCCGCGGCGGCCTTCGAGGATCTGTTCATTCAGGCCGGTGCACCGAAGGGCGCCCTGGTGAACCTCTACGCGAGCCATGCGCAGACCGAGCTGATCATCGCGGACCCGCGTGTTCGCGGCGTGGCGTTGACCGGCAGCGGCCCGGCCGGCGCGGTGGTTGCGGAGCAGGCTGCCAAGCACCTGAAGAAGAGCACGCTGGAGCTTGGCGGCGCCGATGCGTACATCGTCCTCGAGGATGCCGACATTGACAAGGCGGTCCGGTGGGCGGTCTTCGGCCGGCATTGGAACGGTGGTCAGGTCTGCTGCTCCTCGAAGCGGATGATCCTCGTCGACTCGATCTACGACGAGTTCATCGAGAAGTACCGGAAGGGAGTAGCCGAGCTCAAGCAGGGCGACCCGCTGGATCCGAGCACGACGCTGGCGCCGCTGTCCTCGGCGGGTGCGCTCAGCGACCTCGACAAGCAGGTGAAGGAGGCCGTCGCCCACGGCGCCAAGGCCGAGGCGCTGACCACGCCGCCCGCGGGCAAGGGCAACTTCTACCCGGCGACGATCCTCACCGGGATCACGAAGGACAATCCGGCGTTCCGCACCGAGTTCTTCGGGCCGGTGACTTCGGTCTACCGGGTCAAGGACGAGGCAGAGGCGATCGAGATCGCCAACGACTCGCCGTTCGGACTTGGCGGCTCAGTGTTCACGCAGGACCTGGCACGCGGCCGTCGCGTCGCCGAGCAGCTCGACACGGGCATGGTCTACATCAACCACCCGACGGGCGTGAAGGCGGACGTCCCGTTCGGCGGCGTCAAAGAGTCCGGCTACGGCCATGAGCTGATCGACCTCGGGTTGCACGAGTTCGCGAACATCCAGCTCATCGTCGATACGCCGATTGACAGCGGCTTCTAGCCGGCCATCGGCGGTGCCGGTAGCTGTCCGGCGCTGAAATCGGGTTAGGGGTACGAGGCGGGTTTGTTGCCGATGAGGTGGCAAGCCCGCCTTTCGCCGTTGTCAGGGCGGACACCTCGCCGGCTGTCCTCGCCGGCTGTCCTCGCCGGCTGTCCTCGCCGGCTGCGCCGGCCAGCGGGCCGGTTGTGTAGCCGTGTCGACGCTAGACTCCCCAACGTTACTTTGGGAGTTGATGACGGCTCGATAACGCTGCGGGCACTAGCCCATCCGCTGCGGCTCCGCATGCTGGCGCTGACGCGCGAGCACCAGATGTCGGCGGCTGAACTCGCCCGCGAGCTCGGGATCGCGCACGCCGCCGCGAGCTATCACCTGCGGCGACTGGCGGCGGCCGGGCTGGTTGAGCTGGTCGGACAGCGCAACACGCGAGGTGGGCGAGAGCGGCTTTACCGGCGGGTGCAGCGCGCGCTGCCGACGCCCAGCGCGGCTGAGCGCCTGGCGTTCATGCGAGCGGTGCTGCGCGAGGCCGAGCGGCGGATCGATCTGGCTGATCTGTCGCTGCCTGCCACGACTGCGGACGCAGATATCTGGGTGACGCCCGAGCGCTGGGCCGCGGCGGTCGCTGAGGTCAGAGCCGCGATCGCGGCGCTCGATGCGGATCCGGTGCCGCCGGGTCGCGAGGGCGCCGTGAAGGTGAGCGCGAGCGTGCTGCTGTTCGCACAGCGTGCGGACGGTTCCGCGTGAGCGCACGGGGCGCATGATGGCCGCCGGCGAGCGGGGCGCGTGATACGAGTGGGCGAGCGCGGCGTGTGGCAAGCACTCCTGCGCGCGGCGCGGCACGGGCTGCGCAACGACGGCCAGGTGCTGAAGCTCAGGCAAGCCCGCTGGCTTGCCCTCGGTGGGCTGCTCGGACGCTTCCGCGAGGGCGGCGTCAGCCTCGCGATCGTGCTGGCGGTCCACCATGAGCATCGCTCGTTCGCGCTTGCGGGGCTTGTTTCCGCCGTCTTCCTGGCCGGGGCGGCGGTCACCCGGCCGCTGCACGGCCGACTGATCGATCGTTTCGCGTCACGCTCGGTGCTGTCCTTCAGTTCGGCAGCGAACGGCCTGCTGCTGGTCGCCTTCGCGATCCTGGTCGGACGCGGCATGGCCGGCTACGGCCTGCTGGCCCTGGCGGCTGGCGTCGGCATGACGTTGCCGGCGCTGTCGGCGTCGCTGCGCTCGCTGTGGCCGACTGTCGCTCCCGATTTGAACGAGCACGCCTATGCCCTGGACACCGTCGTCTACGAGCTGACGCTGATCATGGCCCCGGCGTTGGTTGGCTTACTGGCGGGCGCGGCCACGCCGGCTGTGGCTCTGATCGCCCTGGCCGCGCTGGGCGTGACCGGGACGGCGATCGTCGCGGCGGTCCCCGCGGCCGGTGCGGCCGCGCCCGCCGGCCGCGGTCCCCGCTCGCCACGTCCACGCGTGCTCACGCAAGCCCTGGTGAGGCTGCTGGTGATCAATCTCGTGGTCGGCTGCGCCGAGGGCTCGCTCACGGTGCTCGCGCCGGGCGCGGCTGCTGCCCGTGGCACACCTGGAGTCGCCGGGCTGCTGCTCTCGGTGATGTCGATCGGCAGCCTCGTGGGAGCCCTTGTCTACGGCGCCCTCGTCGAGGTCGCGACGGTCTACCGACGGCTGCTGGTCTGCACCGGCATCACGACGGTTGCGTTCCTGGCGCTGGGGCTGGCTGGTGGGCACATCGGCGTCTTCGCGACGGTGGCGGTCGTCGCCGGATTCGCGATCTCACCGACGATCACCTCCGCCTTCATCGCGATTCAAGGCGTGACGACGCGGCGAACCCGGACTGAGGCCTTCGCCTGGGCGAGCTTCTGCGCGACTGTCGGGGCGGCCGTGGGGCAGGCGGCTGCTGGCGTGCTCACGGCCGGCCCGGGTTTGCGCCTGGCGCTCTGGCAGCCGTGTATCTTCGCGGCGGCCGCTCTCGCTGTGGCACTGCTGCTGGTCCGTGGGGAGTCGCGCCAACGAGATTGAACCGCACGCCGGCACGCGTCGGCGGGGACGCCTCGACGGCGGCCCGTGCGACCGGCGTCGCCGGCACCCCGGCATGCGCGGGAGGAGATACTCCGCTACGCCCCGTCGTTGCACAAATAGACGAATCCTGATACGGTAAGCCCAGTTAGCCGAGAGAGCTTCGCGCTTGACGGCGGAGACCAATGATGAGCGCACTGGCGACGACAAGTAGGTGGCGCGACGGCAAGCCTTTTGAGGCAGGTGTCGTCCGTATGTCTCGCGGTTGCTTCGAGGTCTCCGGCGAGCCCGTCATTGAGCTCGCCGGAGAACGATCGGCCGGGCACCGATGTCTGGCAGATCCAAGCGCGGTGATGTAGCAGCCAGCGGCTGCTGCCAGGCTGCACGCAGCCTGGCCGAGCGTTTCCGCGCGCTCGGCTGCAGCTCGCGCTGGCTTCGCGGCGAGCATCGCGCCGCGATCTGCATCCGGCAGCAGGAACGCGTATGCGAACTCCGCGGTGGGGATGCGGCACATTCAAGTGCCCCGTGGCGGGTGGGGCATCCTGCGATCCGCAAACTTACAGGCCGCTCGTATGCAGCAGGCCGCTCGTATGCAGCGCGCGAGGCGGTCGCACGAACTCGCAACCTGGGTCAGTCGCTGGCCCGAACGCAACTGGGAGATAGAACCTATGAGTGACGAGACGAGACCCGGAGGAGCAGGACAGGCAGGCGGAGCTGGCGGCCCGACGCTGCCACCGAGACCCGGCAGGGGCCGGCGTAAGGGGCTCCTCTACGGTGGTGGTGGCCTCGCGGTGCTGATCATCGCCGCGATCGTGGTTGTGATCGTGCTGGCCACCGGCGGCTCCAGCAGCAACGCCGCGAGCAGCAAGCCGACGACCGTGAGCCTCGGCGTGGCCGACGGCTCGAATCCGTACTGGAAGACGTTCTCGGCATTGGCCAAGAAGAAGCTGAACGTCAAGATCAAGCTGATCAACTTCAACGACTACAGTCAGGCGAACCCGGCGTTGAGCCAGGGCCAGCTCGACCTGAACGAGTTCCAGCACATTCAGTATCTGTCGGACTACAACGTCACGAACCACGACACGCTGCAGCCGGTCGGCTCGACCGCGATCTACCCGCTGCCGCTGTACTCGAAGAAGTACACGAAGGTCTCGCAGTTCCCGAACGGCGCGAAGATCGCGGTCGATAATGACGCGACCAACGAGGGTCGTAGCCTGCTGGTGCTCCAGGCGGCGGGCCTGATCACGCTGAAGAACGGTGGCACCGCCTTCTCCAGCGCGAGCGACATCGTCAGCCATAAGGTCGACGTGGTCACGCTTGACGCCTCGCAGACCGCGAACGCGCTGCTCAGCGGCTCGGTCGCCGGCGCTGTGGTCAACAACAACTACGCCGATCTCGCGAAGCTGCCGCGCAGTGAGGCGATCTTCCAGGTGAGCCCGAACAGCGCCAGCGCGCTGCCGTACGTGAACGTCTTCGTCGCGCGGAAGCAGGACGCCGGGAATCCGCTGTGGCAGAAGCTGGTGGCGCTCTACCACACGAGCTCGGTGCTGAAGGGCGTGGAGGCCGCCAACGGCAACGAGGCCGTGATCGAGAACATCTCCGCCGCGAAGCTCCAGGCGGAGCTGACGAAGCTCGAGGCGGACGCGAGGGCCGCCGGGGTCTCCTGAGCTGGATGGGCAAGTGGCTTTCACGGAGGCCGCGGACGTGACGGCGACATTAGAGACGAGGCAGGGTCGTTCCAGCGACCCTGCCTGTCACGTCCGCCTGGAACATGTAACCAAGCATTTCGCCGGTCGCCGCGGTGATGCCGGGACGCTGGCGATCGACGACGTCAGCCTCGAGATCGGGACCGGCCAGGTCTTCGGTGTCGTCGGCTACTCAGGTGCCGGCAAGAGCACGCTGGTGCGGCTGATCAATACGCTGGAGCAACCGACCTCGGGGCGGATCCAGGTCAGCGGTCGCGAGATCACGACGCTCGGTGAGCGCGAGCGTCGCGAGGTGCGGCGCGAGATCGGGATGATCTTCCAGCACTTCAACCTCTTCCGTTCGCGGACGGTGGCGGGTAACGTCGCCTATCCGCTGAAGGTCGCCGGCGTCGAGCGGCAGGAGCGGGACCGGCGCGTCGCCGAGCTGCTCGACTTCGTGGGCCTGCTGGAGCGCGCCCACGCCCACCCCGAGCAGCTCTCCGGCGGCCAGCGCCAGCGCGTCGGCATCGCCCGGGCGCTCGCGGCGCAGCCGGCGCTGCTGCTGGCCGACGAGGCAACGAGCGCGCTTGATCCGCAGACAACCGCTGACGTCCTCGAGCTGCTGCGTCGCGCGAACAAGGAGCTCGGCATCACCGTCGTGGTGGTCACTCACGACATTGACGTGGTCCGCGAGATTGCCGACCATGTCGCCGTGATGGCTGAGGGGCGGGTGGTTGAAAGCGGCAGCGTCTACGACGTCTTTGCCCATCCGCAGACGGAGACCGCCGCCTCCTTCGCCCGCGCGGCACTGCAGGACCACCCCTCACCGAGCGTCGCCGCGCACCTGCGCGAGATCCACGCCGGCCGGAGGATCGTGAAGGTCACGATCCACAGCCAGCGAAGCGTCCGGAGCACGTTGGGGAGCGCCTTCAGTGCTCCCGGCGCCAGCGCCGAGATCAGCGTCCAGACGGCGGTGCAGCGCGCTTTCGCCGGCCATGACGTCGGCGCCGAGATCGTCTACGGCGCCGTCCGCGAGCTGCTGGGCAGGCCGGTCGGCAGCCTCACCTTCGCGCTGACCGGCGACGATCCCCACATCGACGCGGCGCTTGACGAGATCCGCAACGCCGGCATCGCGATCAGCGAGGAGGCCGAGTGAGCTTCTTCACCTCGAATCTCTCGACTTACGAGTCGGCGATCTGGCAGACGCTGTTCATCGTCGGCATCGCGACCGCCGTCAGCGGCGTGCTGGGACTGACCCTCGGCATCCTGCTGTACGCGACGAGACCCGGAAACCTGCTGTCGAACCGGCCGGTCTTCCTGCTGCTGAATGTGGTTGTGAACATCGTGCGGCCGATCCCGTTCGTGATCTTCGTGACCGCGGTGCAGCCGCTCACGATCGCCGTCATCCACACGAGCATCGGCACGAATGCGGTGACCTTCGCGCTGTCGCTGCTGGCCGCGTTCGCGGTCGCGCGAATCGTCGAGCAGAACCTCGTGTCCGTGCCGCCAGGTGTGGTCGAGGCTGCCCAGATGGCGGGAGCGCGGCGCCTGTCGATCCTGTTGACGGTCGTCGTGCCTGAGTCGCTCGGTCCGCTGATCCTCGGCTATACGTTCATGTTCGTGTTGATCGTCGACGCCTCGGCGCAGGCCGGTCTGTTCGGCGGCGGCGGCCTCGGCGACTTCGCGATCACATACGGCTCGCAGCGTTACAACTACACAGTCGTCTACATCACCGTGGCGACGATCATCGTGATCGTCCAGGCCGGGCAGTTCCTCGGCAATTGGCTGGCGCGGCGGGCCCTGCGGCGCTGAACGGCTCGGGCCTTTGAAGGCGGCGGCGCCAGCGGGCGCCGCCGCCCGGCGATCCGTTGACGGACCGATTCCGGAACGACCGGTCACTGACCACGAACGACCGCTGAACTAATACTTCTTGCCGGGGTTGAGGATCCCGTGGGGGTCGAAGGCTGTCTTGATCGCGTGCTGAATCGCCCGCAGCTCGGGTGCCAGCTCGGCGTCGAGCTCCGGCAGCTTCTGGGTGCCGACGCCGTGCTCGGCGGTCATCGTGCCGCCGAGCTCCTGGGCGAGCTGCACGAGCGCCTCGCTGGCGGCGTGCGCGACGCGCGCCTGTTCGGGGTTGTCCGGCTCGTAGGGAACCAGCGGGTGCAGGTTCCCGTCGCCGGCATGCCCGGTGATCGCGATCTCGACGCCGAAGCGGTCCATGATCGAAGGCAGGCGGGCGACGAACTCTCCGAGTCGGGCGCGCGGCAGGCCGACGTCACCGGCCTGGACGGTCCCGCGCAGTGCCTGGATCGCCGGGAAGAAGTCGCGCCGGGCGGCCATCAGGTCCTCGAACTCGGCCGCGGTCTCGGCGCGCGCGACCGTCAGCGCCCCATGGGCGTGGAACGCCTGCTCGTAGGTGGCGAGCTCGGCGGACGCGTCGGCGCCGGTGTCGGTCGCCGCCAGCAGCCACGCCTGGGCGTCGTCGGGCAGGTTGCTGTTCGGGCGGTAGCGCCGTAGCGCCGCGAGCGTGGTCCCGTCCATCAGTTCGAGCGTCGAGAGCAGCGAGCTGCCGCTCACGATCGCGTTCGCCGCGGAAAGCGCCGTTTCGATGTCGGGAAAGGTGCCGACGACGCCGCGCGGCGGATCGGGGGCGGGGCGGAGCGCCAGCGTCGCCTCGGTGATGACCGCGAGGGTGCCCTCGGAACCGACGATCAGGCCGGTCAGGTCAAGTCCGGCCACGCCCTTGATCGTCGGGCGTCGCGTCCGGGTGATCGTGCCGTCGGCGAGCACGACCTGGAGCGATCGCACCGAATCCCGAGTCACGCCGTATTTGACGGCGCGCATCCCGCCGGCGTTCGTGGCGATCGTCCCGCCGATCGTGGCGGTCGCGGCCGAACCGGGGTCGGGCGCGTAGAAGAGATCCTGAGCCCCGACCGCGGCCTGCAGGTCCGCCACGACGACCCCCGGCTGCACGACGGCGGCCATCTCGGTCGCGTCGATTGTTGTGATGCGGTTCATGCCGCGCAGATCGAGCAGTAGCGCGCCGGGAACCGCGCTCGCGGCGCCGGCGACGCCGGTCAGCGCCCCTTGGGGCACGACCGGGGTACGGGTCTCGTTCGCCGTACGCAGGATCAGCGCGACCTGCTCGGCCGTTTGCGGTCGCAGCAGCGCGATCGCGCCATCCGCCCCAGCGACGTCCGACGAGTCGCTGCTGCGTGACGCGATCGCGTCGGGATCGAGCTCGACGACCGCAGCCGGCAGCGCGGCGCGTAGCCGCGCGACAATCTCTGGGATTGCTGTCTCTGGGATTGCTGTCACGGTATTCGAGCGTAGATGGTCGCGGCCGGATACGACTTCATCTGTGCAGCTTGAAAAATTATAGGAATGTTGATACGGTAACACATGTTAGTTGAGAAGGGGTTCCGGCTGGACCGTGGCGCACCGATGTCTTGCGCCTTTCTCTGCTGCCGCGTAGCGGCTAAACGGTCCTGATTACCAGCTTGCTCATGTAGCTAGCGGCTGTTGTGTGGTCGGCCATGGGCCCAGCTCAACGCACGGAGCTCGTCGCGCTTTGTGTGACGTGTAACAGGAGAGTGCGCATGCCTTACCAGCGAAAAGCTATATGCCGGAGGGGGATGAAGTCTGATCCCGAATGTGCGGCCTGCCGTCGGCCCGGCCATGCCGGCGACAGGCCGCGCTACCTAGATGAACAGGCTGATCGCGGAGTGCTTCATCCGCTCGATCGCGGTCGCCGCGCCGACGGGCTCGCTGAGGCCGTCGATCAGGTCGCTGGACTTGAGCCCCATCAGGTCCATCGTCATCTGACACGGCCAGAGCTTGACGCCGAGCTCAGCGGCTGTTGCAAGCAGCTCTTCCGGCGGCGCGATGCCGTTCTTCTCGGCGAGCTTGCGCATCATCATCGGGCCCATCCCGCTGAGGTTCATCTTCGAAAGGCCGGCGTGCGGGGCGCTTGGGCGGTTCATCGCCGCCATTCCCTTCGTCATCCAGTTGGTCCCCGTGATCCGCTTGTCCTCCCGGACGAGTGAGAACAGGCCCCAGAACGTGAAGAACACCGTCACGTCCATGCCGCCGGCCGCTGCGGTCGTGGCCAGGATCGTCGTGGGCCAGATGCGGTCGAGATCGCCGCCCCAGGCGATCAGCGTGAGCGTGTTCGGATCGCGCGTTTCGGCCTCGCGCTCGAGGATGAGCTCGCGGATCAGCGTCTCCAGCTCGGTGCGGTCCATGCCCACCTCGCCGTGAGCATCCGGCGTGGGTGTCGTGACATCCAGTGAGGGTGTCGTGTCCTCCATCGCAGCCTCCTATCGGACAAATTCAATAGAGATAGTCTATTATCCTCGACAGGCCGGGCGAGGGGAATACCCCAATGCCCCAGGACGTAAACGTGTCCAGAGGTTGAGGAACTCTCCGTATCACGACGGTTTGCGGATGAAGAGGAGGCCCGAGGAGATGACAGAAGATGCAGTGGCACCGACCCAAACGCTCGATGTCAAGGGCAAGGCGTGCCCGCTGCCGGTGATCAAGACCGCCGGCGCGATCAAGGCGTTGCGCTCGGGTGATGTGCTCGAGGTGCTTGCAACCGACCCCGGCATTGAATCCGACATGCCCGCCTGGGCCCGACAGACGGGGAACGAGCTAGTCAGCATCGAGCGGATCGCTGACGGCTTCCGGGTGCTCGTGCGCAAGGCCTGACACAGCGCAATGAGCGACAACGATCAGGCCGTGGTCCTCTACGTGATGACCCACGGCGTGGACGAGCCGAAGCGCTGTGCGACCCCGTTCTACCTCGCCGCCGCGGCGGCGGCGATGGATGCCGACGTCTCGATTTACTTCACGATGAACGGGCCGACGCTGCTGCAGAGGGGAGTCGGCCGGCGCATCGGGCCCAAGGGCGAGCGCGGCGAGAAGCTCGATCACTTCATCGGTCAGGCGCTGGACTGCGGCGTGAAGCTGCTGGTCTGCCAGCCCTCGCTCGACCTGAACGACCTGGCCCTCGATGACCTGATCGAAGGTGTGCGGATGATCGGCGGTGCGGCGTTCAACGACATGGCGATCGAAGCCGACACGGTGATCTCGTTCTGATGAGCCCTTCAGCAACGACAGCGGCGGCGCTTCCCGAAGACCCGGCCTTCAAGCTCGGCCCGACCTACCCGGAGGTTCCGCTCGCCGAGAAGCAGCGACTGTTCGACGCGGTCAGGGCCGACGAGCGTTACCCCACCTACCTCCACGGCTGCTACGAGTGCGGCGTCTGCGTCGGTGCCTGCCCATCGGCGCGCTACTACGACTTCTCGCCGCGGCGGATCGCGCAGGCGGCGACGCGCGAGGACGTCGAGCTCTTCTACCAGCAGATGGTGGAGGACATCTGGGACTGCTCGCAGTGCTTCTCGTGCCTGCGTTGCCCGCGTGGCAACAACCCGGGCGGGGTCGTAACGCTGATGCGCGAGGTCGCGGTGAACAACGGCCTCGACAGCGCCAAACAGGCGATGAAGGGCTACACCCGCATCATCTACAAGATCCTGTCGACCGGAACGCAGATCGCGCCGGACATGCTGAGCGCCGAGGCGTTCCCCGACTGGGGTCCCACCGTCGTCCAGATCGCCGACAACCTCGACATCTGGCGCCGCGCGCTGCCGCCCGAGACGCTGCACACGACCTCAATCAGCTGGGACGTCGCGGAGAAGACACTGCTCGAGCTTTACATCATCTGGGACAAGACCGGCGCACTCGACGTGATCGCAGACCTCGACCCGGATCTGCACGAACTGCTGGAGGAGATCATGGAAGACCGGTTAGACGAAGCGGGGTACGAGCGTTGAGCGCAACGAGAGAAGCACCACCAGTCAAGCTGCCGGTGTATCGCCAGTCCGGCCCGCGGCGCCCGAATAAGGCGGCTTTCAGCTGGGATGACCACTACATCCCGGAGGACTTTCACGAGCGGCTGTTCGAGCTCGAGCGTGAGGGCGAGCTGACCGTCCAGCGGGTCCCCGAGCCCTACGTCGAGGTGCCCGTCAAGTACGGCCGGTTCAAGAAGGTCCCGGTCGGCCACACCTGGCATCACAAGAGCTGCGGCCAGTGCGGCCACATCCCCGGCTACTCGACCTCGATCTTCTGGGTCCACCGCAAGCTCGGCATCGACTACGTCGATCCGCACGACCAGACCTCCTGTACAGCTTGGAACTACTACGCCTCGGCAACCTCGAACGCCGCTGCGCAGGCGTCTGTCGCGGCACGGAACTTCGCCGCCGCCTACGAGACCGGGTACTTCCCGCTGATCCATTGCGGCACCTCGTTCGGCCATTACAAGGACGTTCGCAAGGAACTGCTCGAGCACGCCGACCTGCGTGCCAAGGTGCGCGAGGTACTGGCGGCGCTCGGTAAGCCGCTGGTGATCCCCGAGGAGGTCGTCCACTACTCCGAGTGGTTCTACGCGATGCGCCACGAGATCGCGAAGCTGCAGGTGCGGGACTTCTCCCGGATCGCGGTTTGCGTGCACCCGGCATGTCATTACCACAAGATCGTCGAGGCCGATGCGATCTACGACCCCGAGATCTACGGTGGCCAGCGGACCGCGATCGTGACCGCGCTCGTCGAGGCGCTCGGCGGCGAAGTGCGCGACTACTCCACCTGGTACGACTGCTGCGGCTTCGGCTTTCGCCACATCCTCGTGAACCGCGACTTCTCACGCTCGTTTGCCACCCAGCGGAAGATCGAGCGGATGATGATCGAGGCGGACCCCGACGTCGTCGTCACGCACGACACCGGCTGCGTGACGACGCTCGATAAGAGCCAGTTCGCGGCTAAGGCGCTGAAGCCGGAGTTCGCAACGGTCCCGGTGATGTCGGACGCACAGTTCGCGGCGCTGGCGATGGGCGCGCACCCGTTCCTCGTCTGCCAGCTGCACTGGCACGCCGCCGATTATCACCCGCTGCTCGAGAAGATGGGGATCGACTGGGAGCGCGCCTGGGCGCAGTTCGAGGAGGCGACCGACAAGCTGCGGCACGGCGAGAAGGAGTGCCTGACCTGGGAGGACACGAATGTCTGATCGCGTGCTGGTGATCGGCGGTGGCCCGGCGGGCATCGAGGCCGCGCGCACGGTTGCCGACCTTGGACTGCCCAGCGTGCTGATCGAGCAGGCGCCGCGTCTCGGCGGCACCCCGATCTCCGCGCACTACGCGGCACTGACGCCGCGCTTCGCTGACGCGGAGCAGGGAATCGACGGGATGATCGCGGCACTGGCAGAGCGTGAGAACACCGAGGTGCGTACTTCGAGCTCGGTCACCGCGATCGACGGCGACGCCGGGGACTTCCGCGTCACGCTCGCCGGCGGCGAGGTGATCGAGGCGGGCGCGGTGATCATGGCGACCGGCTTCCAGCACTTCGATCCCGGGCGGGCACGCCAGATGTACAACTACTACCAGTACCCGGACGTGCTCACGATCCAGGATCTCGAGGCCCAGCTCAAGCAGGGCGAGGTGCTGGTGCCATCGACCGGCAAGCCGCCGGAGCGGATCTGCTGGGTGCAGTGCGTCGGCTCGCGCGATCGCAACATCGGCAACGAGTGGTGCTCGAAGGTCTGCTGCGGCGTCGCCACCAAGCAGGCGACCGAGGTGCGCCAGCTGGTGCCTGCCGCGCGCGCCTACATCTTCTACATCGACATGCGCATGTACGGCTTCTGGGAGAGCGAGCTGTACTGGCCCGCCCAGGAGAAGCACCACGTCCAGTACGTGAAGGGCGTCATCACCGAGGTGCTGGAGCGCGGCACGCGGCTGCTCGTGCGCGGCGAGGACACGACGATGGGACGTCCGCTCGAGGTCCCGATGGACATGGTCGTCCTCTCAGTCGGCATGGAGCCGTCGAAGGGAACGGCGCGGATGGCCGAGCTGCTCGGTGTCGCCCGCAACCGGCATGGCTTCGTCGATGCCGAGCAGGTGCCGCTCGACACCACCTCGACCTCGCGTCCCGGCGTGTTTGCGTGCGGCGCGGCGCTCGGGCCCGCGGACCTCGAGGACACGATCAGCTCGGCGGGAGCCGCGGCCGCGCGCGCGGTGGCATTCCTGCAGGCCCACGCCGTGACGGTGGCCTGAAGATGGCTGCCGCCCTTGCATCCGCGCCCACCCCGATCGGCGTCCCCACGGTCGACGTGCCGGCCGCGAAGGAGGTCATCGAGCAGGTCAACGTCCAGCTCACCGTCCCCGAGCGCGGCGCGCTCGTCGACGAGCTGGCGGTCAAAGCCCGTTCAATGCGCGCGTATCTGCGCGCGGAGAACCTGGACGCGGAGGGTGCCCGCGCAGCGATCGCGCTGACCTTCGTCGGTCGTCGCGCCGCCCGCGAGCCGCTGCGACGTTGCGCCGACATCGCGCTCTGCGAGCTGGTGAAGCAGCTGCTCGACGAGTCTCAACCGCTGACGGATCGGTTCGAGCGTTTCTGTACTGGCATCCCGCTGACCGCCGCGCTCGCTGCCGAGCTGGCTGGGGAGTTGCTGCACTTCACCGATCCCGAGCGCTACTGGTTGTGGTCACGCTGGATCTGGAGCCCGGCGCGCATGACCGGCGCCCTGCCGCTGCTGATCGGCGAGGAGTTCACGCTGCGGGCGGAAGGCAGCGGTGCGACCTACGCAAGGGTCGGCGAGGCGACCCGCGCACTCGACATCTCGCCCGAGGCGGGAGCGTTCCAGCTTGGTGGCGGCGGACGGCTGGGCACAGACGTGCTGCTGGCCTGCACCTACGCGGTCTACATGCGCACGGCGCTCGGGATGAAGCTGACGCAGGAGTTCACGACGATCGTGCCGCCGATGGCGGCGCTTGTGCGGCGGCTGCTCGGCACCTATACCACGGTTCTGGGAGAGGTCGGCTGAGCAATGCCAATCGGAGGTCAAAAGCAGTCACCGGTCGCTCGCGAGGTGCCTTCGGCACTGGTCAACGGCTTCGAGCTGACCGCGAAATGGAACCGCCAGTTCGAGTCGCGCGTGATCGAGGACTACGACTGCGGGCCGCTGTTCGATCTGGCCGCTTTGCCCGGCGCCGAGTCGATCGAATGGTGCTTCGGCTGCGGCAAGTGCGTTCCGGTGTGCCCGGTCGACCTGGTCGGCGAGTACGGTCCCCGCAAGCTGCACCGGAAGCTGCAGATCGGCACCGACCTGCTCGACGATCCCGATCTCTGGCTGTGTACCACCTGCGGTAACTGTCTGCGCGTCTGTCCGAAGCTGGTCGACATGACGCAGATCATGCCGGCGGCGCGCGAGGCGGCGATCGACCAGGACCGCGCCGTGCCCGACGAGCTGCAGCAGGCGCTGCAGGCGACCGCGAAGTACGGCAACGTCATGGGCGCCTCGCCACGCCGGCGCAGCGCCTGGACCAAGGCCGCCGGCGTCCCGGTCCGCGATCTACAGCGCGAGCCGGGAGCGGTCCGCTACCTGTGGCTGGTCGAGGACTACTGGTCCTACCACCCACGGGGCAACGACGCGGCGCGCGCGCTGGCGCGCGTCCTGCACCAGCTCGGTCTCGACTACGGGATCCTTGGCGCCGGCGAGCGGACGCTCGCGGACTCGCAGCGGCTCGCCGGCGAGAAGGGCCTGTTCGAGCTGATGATGGAGCAGCTCGTTCCGGAGCTGGAGCGCCAGGACTTCGAAGCGATCGTGACCGCCGACCCGCATGCGCTGAACGCGTTGCTGAAGGTGTATCCGGAGTACGGGCACCGCTTCACGGCGTTGCACTACACGCAGCTGCTGGCGCCGCTGGTCGATCAGCTGTCGTTCACCACTCCGCTCAAGGCGAAGGTGACGTTCCACGACCCGTGCTACCTCGGTCGGCAAAATGGCGAGTACGAGGCGCCGCGTCGACTCCTTGAGGCGATTCCGGGGCTCGAGCTGGTCGAGATGATGCGCAGCCGCGAGAACTCGTACTGCTGCGGTGGCGGCGGTGGCGGCATGTGGCTTGACGCCCACGTCGCCGGCCACACGCGGGAGCGGCTGGCGGAGCGGCGCGTGCGCGAGGCCGCGGAGACCGGCGCCGACATGCTCGCGGTGTGCTGCCCGTACGAGGTCTCGCGCTTCGAGGACGCGATCAAGTCGACGGGACTCGAGGGACAGCTGCAGGTTCGCGACATCGCCGAGCTGCTCGATGCCGCGCTTGGCGGCGCGGCAGCGGACACGCCGGACACGCCGGCGGTGGTCTCGTGAGCGGCGCGCTGCGTGTGGTTGACGCCGGGCGGCTGAGCGCCGTGCGCTCGCAAGCTCTCTATCACGGGCTTGCCGAAGCGATGGTGCGCGGTGATGACCCTGTGCTCGCGTTCAGCCGACCCGCTGAGCCATACGTCTGTATCGGGTATCACCGGCGGCTCGAGGAGCTCGAGCTCGACACCTGCGCCACCCTCGGACTGCCGGTGCTGCGTCGCCAGATCGGCGGCGGTCCGGTGTACCTTGACGCGGACCAGCTGTTCTTCGCGCTGGCGCTGCCGACAGCAGACGCGCCAGCCGGCGTTGCGCGGATCTACGAGGCTCTGCTGACGCCCGCGGCGGTGGCGCTCAGATCGCTCGGGGTCGATGCCGCGCTCGCCGGTGGCAGCGACATCGTCGTCGCCGGACGCAAGGTGTCGGGCACCGCCGGTGGGCAGATCGGCGAAGGCGTTGTCGTCGTCGGCAACCTGATGTTCGCCTTCCCGCATGACGTGATGGTCTCGGTGCTGGCGCTGCCCGACGCGGCGATGCGCGCGGAGTGCCTGGCGCTGATGCGCGAGTACGTCGCGCCGCTGCCGCAGCTGAGCGAGGCCGCGCTGAAGCCGGCGCTGAGGTCCGCCTACGCCCGCGCGCTGGCGGCGGAGCCGCGTGCTGGTGATCTCTCGCGACGCGAGCGGGGGGCCGTCGAACGCTGGGAGGCGCGGCTGCGCGATCCCGGCTGGACGCGGGGTCCGGAGCTACCGCCGCTGCCGCCTCGCCGCGTGGTGAAGATCCGCGACGGCGTCTGGTGCCGCGAGCGCGATCGCGGGCAACTGGTCGGAGCGGGAGCTCGCTGAGCAATGGCTTCGATCGCGGGTTTCGAGCTCGACCTCTCACGCCGCTACGCCCCGGCTGAGGATCTCTGGCTGACCGAGATGAGCGAGGGCGTCGTGCGGATCGGGCTCGATCCGCTCGGCGCGCAGAGCGCTGGCGACCTGATCGCGGTCTCGTTCGCGGCGGTCGGCGCAGAGCTGGCGGCCGGGGAGACGTTCGCGACGATCGAGGCGGCGAAGTTCGTCGGACCGTTGCGCGCGCCCGTCGCCGGCGCGATCACCGCCGTCAACGCGAACGCGTGGCGCGCGCCCGCGAGGATCAGCGCCGACCCGCTCGGCGTCTGGCTGGTGGAGTTGCGGAACGTGGGGCAGGATGCGCTCGACGCGCTGCTGTACGGCGAGCCGGCGGTCCGGCCGTGGTTCGAGAGTGCAGTGGCGCGGGCGCGCAGCGAGGGGGTGCTGGCCGAATGAGCGTCGCCAGCGAACCGACCATCGAGCGCACCGAGGGGATGCGCGCACGCCTCAATCGCTTCGGCACCTCGATCGTCTTCTACGCGCCCGGGCTCAAGCGCTGGCGGTCGAGCGAATGGGTCCCGGAGCGGGCCGACAGCTTCGTGCCGGTCTCGCTGACGGGCACCGGCTGCGCGCTGCACTGCGCACACTGCGACACCCGGATGCTTGCGGGGATGGCCACGCTGGGCCGGCGGCGGGACCTGTTCGCGACGGCGCAGCGGCTGCATGCCAGCGGCGCCGAGGGGCTGCTCGTCACCGGCGGCGCAAACCGCAGCGGCGGCGTGCCGCTGGCGCCGCACCTCGACGCGATCGCGCGAATCCGCGAGCAGCTCGGGATGCGCGTGGCGGTGCACACCGGCGTGACCACGACGCAGGTCGCCGAGGGGCTCGCGCAAGCCGGCGCCGACGCGGTGATGGTCGACGTCATCGGCGCGCGCGAAACGCTGCGCGAGGTCTACCACCTCGACCTGACTCCGACCGACGTCGAACGTTCGCTGGCGCTGCTTACGGGTCGGGGGCTGCCGGTGATTCCGCACATCGTGCTCGGACTCCACTGGGGGCGGCTGCTTGGCGAGTGGGACGCGCTCGAGATCGTCGCGCGCCACCCGGCCACGGCGCTCGTGCTCGTGATCCTGACGCCGCTGCCCGGGACGCCGATGCAACAAGTCGCACCGCCGTCGCTGGAGGCCGTGACGGAATTCTTCGCGTACGCACGCGCGCGACTACCCGAAACCCCGATCCTGCTCGGCTGCGCCCGCCCGGCGGGAGTCATCAAGCAGGCGATCGACCGCGCCGCGATCGACCATGGCTTCAACGGGATCGCCTTTCCGGCCGATGGCGCGATCGCCTACGCACGCGCGGCGGGGCTCGAGCCGGTGTTCCACGAGCAGTGCTGCGCGATCGGATGGGAGTCGGTATGAGCGCTTGGCGGTTGCTGATCGAAGACGGTGTCGGCGGCATCGCCGGACTCGCGACGGACGACGCGCTGATGCTCCACTACGGCCGCGACGACGCCGCGCCACCGTGGGAGGCCACACTCCGGCTCTACACCTACCACGCGCACAGCGTAAACGTCGGTCGCTATCAGATGCTTGCGGCCGAGGTCGACACGGCCGCGTGCCAGCGGCTCGGAATCGACGTCGCCCGCCGGCCAACCGGCGGCGGCGCGATCATCATGGGACCGCGCCAGCTCGGCATCGCGATCACGACGCGCGCGCCGACCGATCTGCACCCGAGTCAGGTACTACGCCGCTACAGCCAGGGGATTCTCGCTGGCCTGCGGAGCCTTGGCGTCGATGCCCGGCTACGCGGTAAGAACGATCTCGAGGTCGGCGCCCGGAAGATCGCGGGTCTCGGCCTGTACGCCGACGACCGCGGCGCGCTGCTGTTCCATGCCAGCGTGCTCGCGGGGATCGACATCCCACTGATGCTCTCGGTGCTGCGGATCCCCGGCGCGAAGCTTGCCGACAAGGGGATCACACGTGTGCAGGAGCGGCTGACCACAGTCTCGCGGGAGCTCGGGCGCGAGCTGAACGGCACCGATCTGCGGGACGCGATCGCGGCGGGCTTTACGCAGACGCTTGGTGTCTCATTGCAGCGCGCCGGGCTTGACGCGATGGAACGTGTGCGCGCGACCGAGCTCAGCGAGCTCTACGGCTCCGCGGAGTGGCTCGCGGACCGGCAAGTCGAGGGCGATACGCGCGGCGAGGCGCTGCTGCGCACCCCGTCCGGACTGATCCGCGTCTACGCCGGATTGCAAGGAACGGCGCTGTCCTCGGTGATGCTCACCGGCGACTACTCGACGCCGCCGGCAAAGCTGCTCTCGCTCGAGGCGGCGCTGCGCTGGTGCAGCGCCGACCCGCAGCGGATCCTCGAAATCACGCGCCACGAGCTGGCCGACGACGGCGGCCTGCTCGGCAGCAGCGCCGAGACGGTCGCGGACGCGATCTGGCAAGCGGCGTGCGTCGCGCTGGAGAAGGTGCCCGCGTGAGCCTCACGGTCGACACTTCGTCAGGAAGCGGGTCGCGGCTGCGAGGCTCGCAGGAAACCGCCACGGATGAGCGGCGCGAAAGCCCGGACTGGGTGCGGCTCTCGTATGCCAGCGCGCTTGCGTTGCGGCTCGTGTCGGGCCGCTTCCGGCACTCGCTGAGCTTCGGCGGGATCAACATCCTGACCACCTACGAGCAGACCTGTCTGTCGGACTGCGGCTATTGCGGGCTCGCCCGTAGCCGTCCGGTCCGGGGCGAGTCCGAGCGCTCGTTCATTCGCGTCGAGTGGCCGCTGCTGGCCACCGACGAGTTGTGCGAGCGTCTGGTCCGGTACGAGGACACGCTCACGCGGCTGTGCATCTCGATGGTGACGCACGGGCGCGCGTTCACCGACACGCTCGAGCTGACGCGGCGCCTGCACGCGGCCGTAAGAACGCCGTTGTCGGTGCTGATCGCGCCGCCGGTGGTCGGCGAGGCACGGCTGCAAGCGCTGCATGACGCGGGCGCGAACATGATCGGGATCGGGCTCGACGCCGTCACCGAGGCGCTGTTCTTCGCGCTGCGAACCGACGTTCCGCACGGCGGGCTGCGCTGGGACCGCTACTGGGAGACCGTCGACGCGGCCCGGCGCGTGTTCGGCCCCTGGCAGGTGAACTGCCACACGTTGGTCGGCATCGGCGAGACCGACGCCGATCTGGTGCATTGCTTCGAGACGCTGCTCGCGTCTCAGGTCTACGCGTACCTGTTCTGCTTCAACCCGGAGCCGGACTCGCGCATGGCGTCGCAGCCACGGCCGTCGCAGCGGCGCTGGCGACGGATCCAGCTCGCCAAGTTCCTGCTTGAAGAGCGCGGGCTGTCCCGCGAGGCGCTGCGCTTCGACGACGACGGTGGGATCGCCGCGATCCAGGCGCCGCTTGCGCTGATCGACGAGGTGATCGCGGACGGGCATGCGTTCATGACGAACGGCTGCCCCGCTGCGGGGGGCACGCCCGGATGCACCCGGCCGATGGGCAGCTGGCGCGCCGCCGAGACGCCCCGGGACTTCCCCTGGCGGCCCGACAGCGCCGATCTCGCGCAGATCCGCGCCGAGCTCGAACCCGGCGGCCTGATCCGTCGAGGGCCGTGGCCACGCCGGGATCCGGCGCTGTGCGCGCCGCCCGTGGCGGGGCGTGTACCAGACACAGGAGGCGGCAGATGAAGATCGCGGTTGTGCTCAGACAGACCGTCGACCTTGTCGAGGAGCTTGAGCTGAGCGAGGACGGGACCGACATCGAGCGTGAGTACGTGACGTTGAAGCTCAGCGAGTGGGATGAGCAGGCGCTCGAGGAGGCGCTACTGCTGGCCGAGGAGACGGGCGGCGAGGTGGGCGTCATCGCGCTGGACGAGCCGGATGTCGAGCAGATCCTGTACACCGCGCTCGCGAAGGGCGCGGCCCACGCGACCAAGTTGATGGGTCTGCCCGACGATCTGCGCTGGAGCGGTCCCCGGGCAGCGATCCTGGCTGAGTGGCTAGGCGGTGGCGGATTCGATCTGGTGCTCACAGGCGTCCAGACGACCGAGGATCTCGACGGCCAGATCAGCGGCCTGCTGGCCGGGCGGCTGGGGTTGCCGCATGCGGCGGCGATCATCGGCGTTCACGCTGACGACGGCGGCCACACGGTCACAGTTGAGCAGGAGCTGGCCGGCGGCGTCGTCCACGAGCTCGCTGTCGAGTTGCCGGCGGTGATCGGTGTGCAGAGCTCGCGACGCCCGCCTCGCTACGTGCCGATCTCGCGGATCCGTGCCGCGATCTCCGCGGGCGGGATCGAAGAGGTCGCGGCGCCGGCCATACCGGGCGAGGCGATCGGCGTCCGCCGTCTGTTCGCGCCACGGTCGAGCAGCCAGGCCGAGATGCTCGTGGGCGATGCGGATGCGGTCGCGGAGCGCCTCGCGGCAATCCTTGCCGAACGTGGGATCGTCAGCCGGCTCGGAGGCGTGGCATGACGGGCGACGTATTCGTGCTGGTCGAGCACCACGACGGTGCGGTCACCGAATCGACGTACGAGCTGCTCGCCCGCGCGCGCTCGCTGGCTGCGGCGACTGGGGGCCGGGCCGTCGCCTGTCTGCTCGGTCACGACGCGCGTCCGCTCGCCGATGGACTCGCGGCTGACGCCGTGCTGCTGATGCAGGACGAGGCGCTTGCCGCGTTCGTACCCGAGGCCTACGTCGCCGCGCTTGCCACGCTGCTTCAGGCGCACGACCCGCGACTGCTGCTGATCGCCAACAGCACCGTTGGGATCGACGTCGCCGCGCCGCTCGCGGTCAGCAGCGGCCGGCCGCTGATCGCCTACTGCGAGGCGCTTGCGATCGAGGACGAGACGCTGGTCGCGACCAGCCAGGTGTATGGCGGCCGGCTGCGCGCCGAGATCGAGCTGCGCGGCCCGGCGATCGTCACCGTCGTCGGTAGCGGGCTCGCCGTCTCGCGCGGTGACGGCGAACCGCTGCCGGTGGTGGAATCCGCGTCGGCGCCGGCGATCGAGCTGGCGTCCGCGCCTGATCTCAGCGGCCTGCGCACCCGCTTCATCGCGCGTCACGAGCCCGACGTGGGCGATGTCGACATCGCCCGTGAAGATGTGCTCGTGTCGGTCGGGCGCGGGATCGACGGCGCCGAGAACATCGAGCTCGCGGAGGATCTCGCCGAGGCACTTGGCGGTGCGGTCAGCGGCTCGCGGCCGGTGATCGACGCCGGCTGGCTGCCGAAGGCCCGCCAGGTCGGCAAGTCCGGTCAGCGGGTCAAGCCGCGGCTGTACCTGGCCTGCGGCATCTCGGGCGCGCCCGAGCATCTCGAGGGGCTCGCGGGCCCCGAGCTCCTGGTCGCGATCAACACCGACCCAAACGCCCCGATCTTCGATGTGGCGGACTACGGCACGACCGAGGACCTGTTCGACGTGCTGCCGGCGCTTGTCGAAGCTTTACACGGGGCGGGCGCGTGAGCCAGCCACTGTTCGCAGTCGCTTTCGTCCTCGCGCTGCTGGCGTTCGTCTGGACGCTCGCAGGGCGGATGCGCCTGCTCCTGCGGGCGCGGCCAGCGGGCCGCGCACACCAGCTTCGGGCACGAACGCGACGACTGGCGCTCGACGGCCTCGGCCAGCGCCGGCTGCTGCGCGGCGAACAGCCCGCTGGGATCATGCACGCGCTGATCTTCTGGGGCTTTTTGGTGCTGTTGCTGCAGATCATCACGCAGTTCGGCAGGGCCGTGAACGCCAGTTGGAACATCCCCGTTCTCGGTCCCGGGCAGCCACTCGGACCGCCCTTCTTCCTGTTGCGCGACCTTGCCGAGGCGGCCGTCAGCGTGGCAGCCGTCTACATGCTCTACCGGCGGCTGATCGCACACACGCCGCGGCTCTTCGGCCTTACCGGCGCCGAGGATCGCTACCGCACGCAGCCGCACCGGGAGGGTGCGCTGATCCTGGCCATGATCCTGGTGATCATGGCCGGGGGGCTCGTCGCCGATGGCGGCCGCCTCGTCGCCCAGAACATCCACGGCCAAGAGCGCACGTTCGCGCCGCTGACCGCGCTGGTCGCCGATCTGCTGAGCGGGCTCGGTCGGCGCGACGCCCGCATCGTCGGCGAGGTCGGCTGGTGGCTGCACTGCCTGACCGTGCTGCTGTTCTTGGAGCTGCTGCCGCGCTCGAAGCACTTCCACATCATTACGGCGCTGCCGAACGTGTTCTTCGCGAAGATCGCGCCCGCTGGCGCGATCCCGGCAGCCGCGCTCGACTCACCAGCGCCGGCACCGGGGCGATCGCCGGGCGTCACCGCCGCCGCGGACCTGAGCTGGAAGCAGGTCCTCGACGCCTTCTCGTGCACCGAGTGCGGACGTTGCAGCGCGGTCTGCCCGGCGACGGCGGCGGGTGCGCCGCTGGCGCCGCGCCAACTGATCCTCGACCTTCGCGACAACCTCTACGGACGCAAGTCGGCGCGCGCCGACAGCGTCACCGCGCTGGCGGAGCCAGAGGCGGACGCCGCGATGGCGCAGCCGGACGCCGGTGTCGACGGCGCGGCCGTGCTGGTGGCCGACGCGGTGCTGTGGTCGTGCACGACCTGCGCGGCGTGCATGGAAGCTTGCCCGGTTGGGATCGAGCACGTGCCGACGATCGTCGAGCTGCGTCGCAGCCTGGTCGATCGCGGGCATGTCGAGCCGCTCATGCAGGCCACGCTGGAGCGGATCGCGGCGCAGGGCAACGCCTACGGGAAATCCGCCCGGATGCGCCCGCGCTGGACGCGGAGCCTCGGCTTCAAGATCCCCGACGCACGCAAGCAGCCGGTCGACTACCTCTGGTTCGTCGGCGACGTCGCGTCGTTCGACGAGCGCGCTCAGGCCAGCTCGCGGCGGCTGGCGCAAATCCTGCACGACGTGGGGATCTCCTTCGGGATCCTCTACGACGGCGAGCGCAACGCCGGTAACGACGTGCGGCGCGTCGGTGAGGAGGGACTGTTCGAGCTGCTCGTCGAACACAACTTGGACGCCTTCGCCGGTGCGCAGTTCAAGGCGATCTTCACCGCCGACCCGCACTCGCTCAACACGCTGCGCAACGAGTACCCCGCCTACGGGCTCGAGGCGCCCGTGCAGCACTACACGGAGCTGCTCTGCTCGCTGCTCGCCGACGGATCGCTGACGCTGCGCCCGGCGCTGCACGGTCTGCGCGTGACCTATCACGACCCGTGCTACCTGGGGCGTTATAACCACGTCACCGACGCTCCGCGCACGCTCATCTCCGCGACCGGTGCGGAGCTCGTCGAGATGCCCCGGCATGGCGCGGGCACGTTCTGCTGCGGCGCCGGCGGCGGCCGCATGTGGATGGACGACAGCGGGCTCGCCGAGCGGCCGAGCGAGCTGCGCATCCGCGAGGCGCAGCAGCTCGGCGAGATCGATCGCTTCGTCGTCAGCTGCCCCAAGGACCTGGCGATGTACAGCGACGCAGCGACCACGCTCGGCGCCCACTTCCAGGTAACCGAGCTGACCGCCCTGATCGAGGAGGCAATCAGCGCGCCATGAGCAACGTCTGTGGATTCGACATTCCGGATGATCTGTACTACCTGGTCGAGAAGCACGTGTGGGCGCGGACCGAGGACGAGTTGGTCGTCGTCGGCATGACCGCGGTCGCCCAGAGCCTCGCGGGGAGCATCGTCGCGGTCACGACCAAGCGCGTCGGACGCGCGCTACAGCGGGGTAAGAGCGTCGGCACCGTCGAAAGCGCGAAGTGGGTCGGACCCGTCCCGGCACCGGTCAGCGGTGAGATCGCGGCCGTGAACGAGGCGCTCAGTACAGATCCCGGATTGCTGAACCGCGACCCCTACGGCGCCGGCTGGGTGGCGAAGCTCAAGGCCAGCGACTGGGAGGCCGAGTCCGGGGAGCTGCTGCGCGGCCCCGCGGCGATCGCCGCCTACGAACAGTCTCTGCTGAGCCAAGGACTCTCCTGCGACAAGTGACACACACCACGAAAGGAACGTCGATGGTCAACGATGACACGCATCTGGCGCTCGGCGAGCTCGCCGCGCGGCAGCTCACCAACGCGCAGAAGACCGCGCCGACGATGCAGTCGATCACACCGCGGTGGCTCACGCAACTGCTCCCGTGGGTACCGGTGGAGGCCGGTGTCTATCGGCTCAACAAGGTCCACGACGAGTCGCGCGTCCTGACGGCGACCTCGCTGCGGGACGATCACTCCGAGCTGCCCGAGACCTTCGTCGACTACGAGGACGCGCCACGCGAGTACTTCCTCGGCTCGGTCACGACCGTCGTCGACGTCCACACCCGCGTCGCCGACCTTTACAGCCATCCCTTCGACCAGACCAAGGAGCAGCTCCGCCTCGCGGTCGAGACGATCAGGGAAAGCCAGGAGCACGAGCTCCTCCACAACGCCGACTACGGCCTGCTGAACAACATCACCGCTGCCCAAAGACTCAGCACGATGACGGGACCGCCGACACCCGACGACCTCGACGAGCTGATCACCCGTGTCTGGAAGCAGCCGGCCTTCTTCCTCGCACATCCACTGGCAATCGCGGCCTTCGGCCGGGAGGCGACCCGGCGCGGCGTGCCGCCGGCCACCACCACGCTGTTCGGCTCGTCGTTCCTCACCTGGCGCGGAATCCCGATCGTGCCGTCGAACAAGTTCGAGATCAACGACGGGACCACCCAGATCCTGCTGCTGCGCACCGGTGAAAGCCGTCAAGGCGTCGTCGGCCTCTACCAGCCGGGCCCGGTCGGCGACCAGGGCCTGGGGCTGTCGGTCAAGTTCATGGGGATCAACCGCAAGGCGATCGCCTCCTACCTGATCTCGCTCTACAGCTCGCTGGCGGTGCTGGCCGATGATGCCGTCGCCGTGCTCGAGGGCGTCGAGGTCAACAAGTACCACGCGTATGACAATGTCTACCGGAGCTGAGCAAGTGGCGGAGTTCGACGCGGCGGAGCTCCAGCGACAGGCCAACCAGATCTTCCGTGAGCTGACGAGCGTCGCGGCCGGGTCGCCGCCGCCGACCGTCGTCAGGGCGCCAGAACGCTCGCCACTTGAGCTGCCGCAGCCCGCGGCGGCGGACCCGCACGATACCGGCCTCTACTTTCTGCGAGAAGTCTCGCTCAGTGGCCACCCGGTCGCGGTTTCGGCAGGTGCCGGCGCGCCGGTGCCGGGCTTGGCGGCGCCGCAGGTGGGGAGCCCGTTCGTCTTCGATCCTGAAAGCGTGCGCCGCGACTTCCCGGCGCTGTCCGAGCTTGTGCACGGCCACCGGCTGGTCTGGCTCGATAACAGCGCGACGACGCACAAGCCGGAGCAGGTCATCCAGCGCATCGCGGAGTTCTACCGGCACGAGAACTCCAACGTGCATCGCGGCGCACACGAGCTTGGGGAACGCGCGACCGAAGCCTACGAGCAGGCTCGCGCGCAGGCCGCCCGCTTCCTGGGCGCGAGCTCAGACGACGAGATCGTTTTCGTCCGCGGCACGACTGAGGCAATCAACCTCGTTGCCCAGTCGTGGGGACGCGCGAATGTCGGCGCCGGTGACGAGATCCTGGTCTCGTGCCTCGAGCACCACGCAAACATCGTTCCTTGGCAACAGCTCTGTCAGGAGACGGGCGCACAGCTGCGTGTCGCTCCGGTCGACGACAGCGGGCAGATCTTGCTCGCGGACTACGACCGGCTGCTCTCCGATCGCACCCGGATCGTCGCCTTCGCTCACGTGTCGAACACGCTCGGCACGATCACTCCCGTACGTGAGATGGTCGAGCTGGCGCACCGCCACGGTGCCCGCGTGCTGATCGACGGCGCGCAGGCAGTCTCACACCTGCCTGTCGACGTCCGGTCACTCGATGCCGACTGGTACGCGCTTTCTGGACATAAGGTCTTCGGGCCAACGGGCATCGGCGTGCTCTACGGGAAGCTCGACCTGCTCAACTCGATGGCGCCGTGGCAGAGCGGTGGCAGCATGATCCGCGATGTCACGTTCGAGCGCACCCTCTACCAGGACGCGCCCGCGCGCTTCGAGGCCGGCACCCCGAATATCGCCGATGCCGTCGGTCTCGGGGAGGCATTTGCGTATGTGGAGCGACTCGGACGGGAGGCAATCGCCGCTTACGAGCGACAGCTGCTCGACTACGCCATGCGCGAGCTCCTCCAGGTCCCGGGGCTGGAGCTGCTGGGCACGGCAAGCGAGAAGGCTTCGGTGCTGTCGTTCGTGATCGATCCGTTCACGCCGGCGCAGCTCGGCCAGGCGCTCGACCGCGAGGGGATCGCGGTGCGCGCAGGGCACCACTGCGCACAGCCGATCCTCCGGCGGTTCGGACGCGAGGGCACGGTGCGCGCGTCGTTAGCCATGTACAACACCCGTGAGGACGTCGACGCGCTTGTCAGCGCGCTGCGGCGAATCATCAGCGGCGGCGTGGGGCTGCTGGCAGGTGGTGCCGAGCCCACGTGTGCGTGCTGAGTACGACCGGCCCGGGCGAGTTGAGACGGGCGGCGAGCCAGTGACTGAGGGGGAAATCGCCTGTCACCCCGGTGCCAGGATGTCTGCGTAGCCAGAGAGGTCACCTGCCCGATCTGCGACTGTGATAGACATCAAATCCGAGCAGATTTCCAATTTTAGGAGGTTTGACCGATGCCATCCGCAGCTTCCCGGGAACTCAAGCTGGACTCACTGCCGGCGCTTGCAAATGGGACGCTTGACCTGATCGGCAACACGCCGCTGGTCGAAGTGACCCATCTGGACGCCGGTCGCTGCCGACTGTTCGCGAAGCTGGAGAGCCAGAACCCAGGCGGCTCGATCAAGGACCGTCCGGCGCTGCGCATGATCGAGGCCGCCGAGGCGGACGGCCGGCTGCAGCCGGGCGGCGTGATCGTCGAGGCGACCGCGGGCAACACCGGTCTCGGCCTGGCGCTGGTCGCGACGTTGAAGGGCTACCACCTGATCCTCGTGATCCCCGACAAGATGAGTCGTGAGAAGGTCTCGACGCTGCGGGCACTCGGCGCCGAGATCGTGCTGACGCGCTCCGACGTCGGCAAGGGCCATCCCGACTACTACCAGGACAAGGCCCTGCAGATCACGAAGGACACGCCGGGCGCCTTCTTCGTCGATCAGTTCTCGAACCCGGTCAACCCGCTGACCCACGAGCAGTGGACCGCGCCGGAGATCTGGGAGCAATCGGGTCACAAGGTCGACGCCGTGGTTGCCGGCATCGGCTCGGGTGGGACGCTCAGCGGCATCGCCCGCTTCTTCAAGCGCGTGGCACCGCAGGTCGAGATCGTGCTGGCGGATCCCGCCGGGTCGGTGCTCGCCGACGTCGTCGAGGGCAAGCAGCCCGCGAAGGAGCCGGGGAGCTGGCTGGTGGAGGGCATCGGCGAGGACTTCGTGCCGCCGAACGCCGACCTGTCGCTGGTCGATCGCGCCTACCGCGTCACCGACGCCGAGGGCGTCGCCGCCGCCCGCGAACTGTTCCGCGCCGAGGCGCTGCTGGCTGGCTCTTCCACCGGCACGATCCTGGCGGCGGCGCTGCGCTACGCCCGCGAGCAGGAGACGCCGAAGAACGTGGTCTTCCTCGTGCCGGACACCGGCAACAAGTACCTGTCGAAGCTCTACAGCGACGAGTGGGTGCGCGACCAGGGGCTTGCCCATGTCACCGCTTACGGCGACATCCGCGACCTGATCGCGCGGCCGGCCGCCGAGGGCACGACGGTGGTGGTGGCCCCCGACGACACGCTCGAGGTCGCCTACCAGCGCTTGAAGCTCTACGACCTCTCGCAGCTGCCGGTCGTCGAAGGCGGCCACGTTGTCGGGATCCTCGACGAGTCCGACCTGCTCAGCGCCGTGCTCGGCGCGGCCGAAGCCTTCAGCCATCCGGTGAGCGTCGCGATGACACGCTCGGTCGAGACGGTCTCGCAGGCCGCGAGCATCGACGATCTGATCGACGTCTTCCACCGCGATCATGTCGTCGTGGTGGTCGACGATGCCGAACAGTTGCTTGGCGTGATCACCCGCATCGACCTCTTGAACTACCTCCGTCGAAAGGTTGCCTGACCAGATGAGCGAGACGACCGATCCGGCCGCGCGCGGGTTTGCCACCCGCGCGGTCCACGCCGGTACCACGCCCGACCCAACCACCGGCGCCGTGATGACGCCGATCTACGCCACCTCGACGTTCCAGCAGCAGAGTCCAGGCGTTCACAAGGGCTGGGAGTATTCCCGTACCGGCAATCCGACCCGCGCGGCACTGGAGTCTGCTGTCGCCGAGCTTGAGGATGGGGCGCGTGGCTTCGCGTTTGCATCGGGTCTCGCCGCTGCCGCGACGATCCTCGACCTCTTGCCGGCAGGATCGCACGTGGTCTCCGCCACCGACGTCTACGGCGGCACCTACCGGCTGTTCGACGGCGTCCGCCGTACGGCGGCGGGGCAGGAAACCACCTACGTCGACGCCTCCGACCTCGACGCCGTCGAGGCGGCGATCCGTCCGGACACGCGCCTGCTCTGGGTGGAGTCGCCCGGCAATCCGCTGCTGGTGCTCGGCGACCTCGAGCGCCTCGCTGAGATCGGCCGCCGCCATGGCCTGCTGACCGTCACCGACAACACGCTCGCCTCACCGCGCTTGCAGCTGCCGCTGTCGTTCGGCTTCGACCTGGTCATGCACTCGGCGACCAAGTACCTGAACGGCCACTCCGACGCGGTTGCCGGCATCGTCGTGACGCGCGAGCAGGGGGCGCTTGCCGACCGGCTCGAGTTCCTCCAGAACGCGGTTGGCGCGATCCTCGACCCGTTCCCGAGTTACCTGGTGCTGCGTGGCATCAAGACGCTGGAGCTGCGCGTCGACCGCCATTCTGCCAACGCCCAGGCCGTGGCCGAGGCGCTTGTCGGGCTGCCCGGCGTGAGCAAGGTGGTCTATCCGGGCTTGCCGGATCATCCTCAGCACGAGCTTGCGCAGCGGCAGATGCGCGCCTTCGGTGGATTGGTCGCCGCGTACCTCGACGCGGATCAGGCGGCGACCGAGCGCTTCCTCTCCTCGCTTGAGGTCTTCACCCTCGCTGAGAGCCTCGGCGGCGTCGAGAGCCTCGCCGGGTTCCCGTGGTCGATGAGCCACGGCGGCGTCCCGGAGCCCATGCGGCTGGCTCGCGGCATTACCCCGAACCTGATCAGGCTGTCGGTCGGCATCGAGGATCCCGACGATCTGATCGCGGACCTGCGGCAGGCGCTGGCGCGGCTCTAGCTCCGTGGCGCTCGACTTGCGGCACACGGTTGCGTGCTCGCACTGTGCTTTCGTCACTTGATAAACCGGTGGCGGGCCCGCTGGCCCGCCAGCCGTGAGACCGAGCGGCCCTGGCTCCAGCAGCGTCTGACCGACCTCTGGGGAGTGCCGCAGATCGTTAGCCGCGGGTCGGATCCATGAGGCCGCGTTGCTGCTGGCACCTGTCTGCATCAAGGCCGACTCCGGGGGCGACGCCAGCGCCATCTCCGCCGCAAGCGACGGCGCGAACCGGCGCGGTGCCATTCTTGCACCCGGCTGTGGCTCATCACCACGAACGACAACCTTCCTGCGCTCGGCTTCTACCAGCGACGCGGCCTCCGGCTGATTGCGGTCCATCGTGGTGAAGTGGATGTCTCGCCCGCCAGCTCAAGCCCAGCGTCCCGCTCATTGGCCTCGGCGGCATTCCGATTCATGACAAGCTTGAGCTTGAGCTGCGGCCAGCTCCAGGCTGCGCGTGGCACCTCAAGTTTGCTGTGCGTTCTGACGGACCCAGGCAAGCAGCTCATCCTTGGCACGGTTGATCTGCTTCAACCGCTCCGTTGCTTCAGCTGAGAAGCCGGGGTTGCGGTCAGGATGGTACATCATGGCGAGCTTTCGGTACGCTGCGTTGATCTCATCGGCGCTTGCATCGACGCTCAGCTCGAGTTGGTCAAAGGCCCATTGAAGTGGATCCGTAGGTTCCCTCTCTGGTTCCGCGTCTTTCTCCGGCCCTGTGTCTGGTTGAAATGACTGGTTGTCTTGTCCAGAATCGGCGGTTGGGCCCGAGCCGGTGGTGGCGCCTTCTCCAGGGCCGCTACTAGCCGACGCGCCCGGTGCTTCGCGCTCCAGGTGCTTCTGATGTCGCTGTGCTCCTTCCTCGACAGAGGCAGGATACGTTTCTAGCAGCTCGTCGACCCAGACTACCGGCTCGCCAGAGTGTGTGCCACTGCTCCACAGGTGGGCTGTGAATACTGCCCACCTTCCAAGGGGTGGCGTCAATGGATTTGGCCAAAAAGTGTCATAAAGGCCAACTGATGACCGAAAGTCTACCCAGCTCTTCGTGCCGCGTGGCACACTCTGATAGTTACGTCTTACGAATCCAGCGAGCTGGGTGCCGTTCCGTCCTGGTAGCTGCTGGTGCTGTGTTAAGAACCCGATGGTTCGCCACGCGACCCACGCTTGCTCGTCTTCCTGCCTTCGCCGGTCCTCTTCCAGCCGTTGTCGCTCTTCCGCTCGCTGCCGTCGATCTTCAGCGTGGCGCTGCAGTGCAGCCCGCCATTTACTCAGCATCGTGGGGTTCTGTCAGATTAAACATGATTGCTTTAGGTCTAAGAGCCTGTCCCAGTTACTTGGTTGAAGGTTGATCGTGATTTGTGGCGTATCAGGTGTTCATGCGAGATCATGAGCAGCGCCAGCGGCGGTCGGGAGGGTCGGTTGTGGGGAGCGTGGCCGTTGGTCGGTCGGTGACGATGGCTGGTGTGTTCCGGGTGCCGGACGCGCTGTGGGAGCGGATCGGGCCGTTGATTCCGGCGCCGGCGAAAGTTCACCGGTTCGGTGGTGGCGCGCGTCGGGTGCCGGACCGGGTGGTGTTTGACGGTATCTTCTTCGTGTTGCGGACGGGCTGTCAGTGGCGGGCGCTGAACGCGACCGGGATCTGCTCAAGCTCGACCGCGCACCGCCGTTTCCAGGAATGGCGTCAGGCCGGCCTGTTCGACGCTTTGTGGGCGGCGGCGCTGGCTGACTACGACGCCGGCGTCGGGCTGGATTGGTCGTTTATGTCGATCGATGGATCGCTGGGAAAAGCCCGCTGGGAGGCGGTGCTACGGGCAAGAACCCGACCGACCGCGCAAAGCTTGGCGTTAAACGCAGCGTCATGACCGACACTGCCGGCATCCCTGTCGGGATGGTGGTCGACGGCGCGAACCGCAACGACTGCAAGCTCGTCGAGCAGACGATTCTGAGCATCCCCGTCGACCGGCCGACACCGACCCCTGAGCGGCCTCAGGGCGTGTGCCTGGATAAGGCCTATGACCATCAGTTCGTCCGTGAGATCCTCACCAACCTCGATCTCACCCCACACATCCGCGGTCGTGGCGAGGAAGCCAAAGACCTCCGCGAGAACCCCGCCCGCCGCGCCCGCCGCTGGGTCGTGGAACGCATCCACTCCTGGATCAACCGCTACCGCGGCATGCTGGTCCGCTGGTCGAAGAAAACCGAGAACCACCAAGCGCTACTGAAGCTCACACTCGCCCTGATCACCTGGCAACAACTCGGCGTCCTAAGGTAACTGAGACAGGCTCTAAGGCGGTGATCTCTTCGAGCTGTAAGCAGTTCTGTACTGTCTCACCTGCTGTCGATGTGAGACTCTCTCTGCAGCGTATCGACTGGACGTCTAGAGTTGTTGTACAGCTAACAGTTTTAGTCGACAAATATATGACTGTAGTCGTGGATAGAACTGTTGCTGACGCGAGCGGTCACAGGTGCATTTTGTTGCAGTCGCCTGTAGAAAACGCCGAGCCTCCGAAAAGTCCGAGTCCCGCCGTACGGTGATGGAGATGGCGAACTACCGGCTTGAGTTTTATACGGATCCGCATGGTGATCAGCCAGTGCTCCGCTGGCTCCGCAATGATCTCTCCTCGACCCAACGTCGAGCGGTCGGCGTCGCACTCCGGGAGATCCTGGAAGTCGAGGGTGCTGGCGTTTGCCGCGGCGGCTACGGCAAACAGCTTGGCGGGGGACTATTTGAATTCCGCTTGCGTCACGACGCCGGCGAGATCCTTCGATCGCTCGGAAGGCTGGCTCGCGATGAACCTGGGAGTGAGCGCATCCTGCTGCGTGTGTTCTGCCACGCGCATGGAGATCGAATCATTCTGCTGCTAGGGGGCTACGACAAGGGCGCTGACAGCAGCAAGTCGCGTCAGCAACGGGAGATCGCTCTGGCACGACGCCGGCTAGCGGAATTCCACCGGCGATCTCGTCCCATCCACTGATTTATGGAGTATGAGTCATAATAAAATTATGACGACCTTCGACGAGTTCATGTCCGAGCTGGAGACCGAGGCACGAGCCGGAGGGCCCAGCGCCGTGGCCGAGCTCGAAGCGTTCCGCCTGCATTTCTCGCTCGCGCGCCAGCTTGGGGAGCGGCGTCGTGGCAAGCATCTGACGCAGCAGCAACTTGCGGCTCTGAGTGGCGTCGACCAGGCCGAGATCAGCCGCATTGAGCGCGGGCAGGCGAACCCGACGACAGCAACGCTTGGGGCGCTGACGAGCGCGCTCGACGTCGATGTGAAACTCGTCCCCAGCTCCTAAGAGACGGGCCCGCTGGCTCGCCCGCTCCGTGAAATCGAGCGGCCCTGCTCCAGCAGCGCCTGGCCGACCTCTTGAGTGCGCCACAGATTGTGCTAGAGCCAACAGCCGCCTCCATAGCAGCCGGCGTGCGTCAGGCGCCGGCTGCCGGATGCACGTGCCTGAGCGAGAGTGCAAGCCCCAACCCGGGGAGCGGCAGCGCGGCGATCACGATGATCACGGTGGTGAGGCCGACGCTGTCGGCAAGCGGTCCGAGCAGCGCCGCGGCGAGACCGCCGACGCCCATCGCGGCGCCGAGGGTAATGGCCGAGGCGACGCCGAGGCGGTTCGGCAGGTATTCCTGCCCTAGGACGACGGTGCCGCTGAAGCTGATGCCGTAGAAGAAGCCGACGAATGCGGCGAACACGTATGCGAGCAGGGTATTGCCGATCAGCAGGGAGAGCACCAGTGGCGCCAGGGCCGCCATCCCACCGATCAGGACCGGAACGCGCCCGATGCGGTCGGCGAGCCTGCCGCCAACGAGGGTTCCGAGGGCGGCGCTGACGAGCAGTACAGTCAGGGCGGCGTTGGCGGCGCCAGCGCTGAAGTGGTGACTCGCGATCAAGAACGAGGACAGGAAGGTTTGTAGGCCGAAGTACACGCTCGAGCGTGAGGCGGCAGCGCCGGCGACGCGGGAGAACGGCCCCCAAAGGTCGCCGCCAGCTGCCTGGTTGCAGCGATGGGCGGCGCCGTGTGCTTCGAGCTTCAGCAGATGCGGCATGGTCGCGCTCAGCACGAGCGCGGCTGCCGTGGGCACAATCGCCGCGAACGCCGCGCCGCGGATACCAAATGCCAGGACCAGCGGTGTGATGATCGCGGGTGCGAGCGCGAACCCGGCGTTGCCGCCAGCCGAGAAGTAACTCATCCCGGTCGCTCTCCTGGCTCCAGCGGCGTGATTGGCGCGTCGTGCCGCCTCGGGATGAAAGGCGCTGATCCCGATGCCACTGAGCGCGATGAACGCGATCATCGCGCCGTAGTCGTGCGAAAGCACTGTCAGCGCAAGGCCACCGCCGGCCACAAGTAACGCGATCGGCGCCATCCACGGCAGGAGAACGCGATCGGCAAACTGCCCGAACAGCGGCTGCAGCAGCGACGAAGTCGCGGTCATCACGAGCACCAGTACGCTCGCCGAGGCGTAGTCAAGCCCGCGGTCGCGCACGAGAAACGGGATCAACGCCGGAACCGCACCCTGGCACAGATCGGCGCCCAAATGTCCGAATGAGAGCGCTCCGAGCCCGCGGCGATCCAGCTCGCGCGTGGCCGCGCGAGCGGAAAGGGCAGTGGCCGTGCTCACGCGCTTACCCCGCGCAGCGCGATCTCTATGACCGCCCGCTGGGCATGCTCGGGCGACCACCGATGCCCGGAGCGTAGGTGCCGGTAGGTCCAGCCGATCAGGTTGAACAGCACCGTTGCGGTCTCCTGCACACTCTCGCCGACCACCAATGTGCCGTCGGCCAGGCCGTCCTGCAGCAGGCGGGCCAGCCCCTCGGTGATCTCGTCACGTGAGAGTGCCTCGCTGCCCGGCTCGTGGAAGATCGCGTCGACGTCGGCGTCGGACAGCTCGGCCAGCAACGCGATGTGCCGCTCACTCAGATCGCATAACGCCGCCAGTGCGAGCTGGAGACGCTCGTGCGCGTTGCCCGGCGCGGTCAGCGCCGGCCACAGCGCTGACCGGTACTCGTCGGCGATGTACTCGGTCAACGCTGCCAGGATCTCCTGCTTGCCGATCCCCTGTCGATGCAATGTCACCCGCGAGACGCCCAGCGCACTCGCGAGCTGCTCAAGCGTCAGCGCGCGCCAACCGCGCCGCTCGACCGCCTCCGCGGCATGGCGCCTGACCACGGGATCCTCAAGCGACAATGGCATGGAATCAGCATAACATGCGTGTTGCAGAACGCAACACGCATGTTGCATAGGCCCGATCAGCGGTGTCTTGCGCGTGCGCTGGTGTGGCTGCGGTCCGAGCAGCGCAGGGTCGATGTGCGACGCAGTGCGGCAAGCCGCCGCACGGCCTCTGGTGGCGGTCATCGCTAGTCGACCTTGGTCGGATCGAAGCCGCGGTCGTGATACTCGGCCTGGCCATGGCGCCAGTAGCCCGCGACGTGTGTGAGCGCGTTGGGCAGGCCGCGCTCGTCGCGCAGATGTGAGCGCAGCGAACGCGCCGTTGAGGCCTCGGCGGCAATCCACGCGTAGCCCTCGCCGGCGGGGAGCTCAAGGTCGCGGACGGCCCGCTTCCACGAACGCGATCGTGCGGGTCTGCTGTGCGGTCAGCTGCTCAAGCCAGCGTCCGATCGCCGGCAGCGCCGTCTCGTCACCAGCGAGCACGCACCAGTCGGGCGTACCGGCAAGGACCCGGGAGCCGCGCGGGCCACCCTTCGCCAGACGGTCTCCCGGCTTGGCACTCGCGGCCCAGCTCGAAGCCGGGCCGGCGCCGTGCACGACGAAGTCGATCATCAGCTCGCCGGCCGTAGGGTCGAACCCACGGACCGTGTAGTCGCGCATCGCCGGCCGTCCGCGGTCGCTGGGGAACGTCGGGCGGCGCCCGGCGGCTGCGTGGCCGCTGGTCGTGGGCAGCACCGGTGTGTCGTCGCCGTCGGTGGGGAACAGCAGCTTGACGTGGTCGTCGGGCGAGAGCGAAGCGAAATGCTCGAGCCCGTCGCCAGTGGAGGTGACGCGCCGCAGGCTCGGCGCCAGGTCCTCGACGCGGGTCACTTCGATGACGTCAATGCCGAACTGGTGGTCATAGCGGGTGAGTTCGATCTTGAGCATGTGCGGCTCTCAGACAGCGATTCTGTGGCTGAAGCTGGGCCGACCGCTGCTGGCTGGCGACCGGACGGCGTCGGCATGACCAGTCAGTGAGGCGGCCCTGACGGAGAACCTAGCGTCGCGGCTGCCGCGCAGTCGGCCATCTCATGTCGTCCACCGGCCAACTCGCGTGCGCCTGCCGCGGCAGGCGCACGAACGCGCCGACGTGCCCGTCGCGGCCTCGCTCCGTCTGGGCTGGCGTGCTTGCCGGACCTGCGCCGGGCGTTCGGCCAGTGAGGCGATGAAAGGCAGCGACGAACGCGCTTGGGGTCCGGTACCCGACGCGACGGGCGACGGTCGCTACCGGTAGGTCGTCGGCGAGCAGACCAAGTGCGGCGCGCATCCTGACCTGAGTGCGCCATTGACCGAACGTCATGCCCGTCTCCGCCGTGAATAACCGCGCGAGCGTGCGGATGCTGGCGCCGACCTCGAGGCCCCAGGCCCCGAGGTGGCGGTTGTCATCGGGCGCGTCGAACAGCGCTTCGGCGACCTCGCGAGCACGGGGGTCGTGCGGAAGCGGAACCTGGATCACGCCAGTGCTCGCGGGTTGCAGCAGGTCGAACAGCAGCCCCTCGGCGCGTCGCCGCGGGGCTGGATCGAGCCCGGGATCGTCGAGGTAGACGATCAGCTCGCGCATCAGCGGACCAACAACCACGCCGGTTGGCCGCGACCAGCGCATCGGGCATCCCGCCTGGGAGATACCAACTAGGTACATCAGCCCCGCGCGCACGACCCGCACGTCATGCCGGACGCCTGCTGGAATCCATAGACCGACCGTCGGCGGGACCATCCAATCGACGCCGACGGTCTGCACCGCGAGCGTCGCCGCCGGTGCCCACAGCAGCTGATGGCGCGCGTGACGATTTGGGCCGATCTCTTGCGGCCGCGCAAGCTCATGGCGAGACACCACGAGCGCGGGCTGTTCGTCGTCATTGGCAGCGTCGATCGCAGGTGCAGCTATATCCGACTAGCGTACTTGGATTTCCTCAGAGGGGGCCTGTCCGGACCGGCTCTGCACGCTGGCCGGCGCTGAGCAGCGCGCGGGCTCAAGCTGGTCGGCGAGAGTGAGCTGCTGCCTACTTTGGTGCTTTGTCGCTGTTTCGGGGCCGCTCAGCATCCGGAGACGGAGGCCCGCCAAGCCACGCAACCAGCGCGGCCCGGGAGAAGCGCCACTCATCGCCGATGCGCCGCCCGGGCAGCTCCCCGTTTTCCGCGGCGGCACGCAACTGACCGTCATCGACTCTCAGCCAGGCGGACGCCTCTGCGAGGGTCATGACCTCCACCGCTTCCTCGCGCAGTGCGATGCGGCCAACGGTGATGTGCTCTTGGTCCAGCTGGTCTCTGACCGCGTCGCTTACCAGCTGTCGCTTGGTCCTGCCCGTTGCTGCGACCGCTGCATCGAGACGCTGGGCATCGGTGTTCGACAAGCGGACGTAGAGAGGTGTGAAGTCAGCAGCCATGCTTTTAAGATATCACTAGATATCGCTTAGCTATCATCATGTCATGAACCTATTCGACCCACGGTGGGACGGCGAGGTCGAGCTGCCCGATGGCACGAGGGCGCGCGCGGTCCAGCTCGCCCGTCACGCAGGGGCGAGCCGCCTCGGGGCCACGCTCTATGAGCTGGATGCGGGTGCGGTGGTCTCGCCGTTGCACTTCCACTACCGCAACGAGGAACTGCTGTTCGTGATCAGTGGGGTGCCCACGCTACGCGGCGCCGACGGTGCCGGGCGTGAGCTCGCGCCCGGCACCGTGGTTTCGTTCCTGCCGGGCAAGGGTGGGACGCATCAGGTCGTCAACCACACCGCTGAGCCTGTCCGGGTGCTGATCTGCTCCACCAACGATCTATCTGAGATCGCGGAGCAGGTGGAAACCGGCTTGCTGGTTCTCCTGACCGAGGACGGCGGTCGGCTTGTGTCGAAGGACGACGTTCAGGAACTCCGGCAGCCCGGCTGACCGTGAGCTGGACGTCGGTTTAGACGCGTCCGAGTCGCTTGCGAAGCTTCGGGAGCTGAACCTACGGAAACATCAGCATCGTCAGGATTCGCATGTCATAAGGAAGGTGCAATGTCGAGATTGAAGGCGATCACCGCGGTGCCGGTGTTATATCGCAAGCATTTCGAGGATCGCCGCCGTGAGCGGCAGTTCCTCAGCAGTGTTTCGTTCTTTCTCACCTTTGCGACGGTGCGGGGAATCACCCATGCGATTCGTGCCGATGTTGGGCCCTTTCGGAACATCGCTCCCGGTGGACGTCACATCCATCACATGACCCTCGGGATCACCGGGCTCTTGGTGGTGGGGTATCTGTGGATGCTCGAGCTGGGGACCGGCGGCGGCTCGCGCGGCGCCTCCCGGGCGACGTCGCTTACCTACGGCGCCGGAGCGGCGTTGACGCTCGACGAGTTTGCGCTGTGGTTGAATCTCGAGGACGACTACTGGACCAAGCAGGGCCGGGAAAGCGTGGACGCCGTTATCTTGTTCGGCTCGCTGCTGAGCGCCGGTGTATTCGCGAAAGACTTCTTGGCCGAGCTCCGCCGACTGGTCCGCGATCTGTAACTCATGAGCGCAAGCGGAGCGCCGACCGGCCGAGCAGCTGGGTCAGTTCATCTTTGATCACCGGAGCCAATGACTTCGCGTAAGTCGCGGTGAGGTGGGAGCCGTCGCGGTAGACGAGATCGTGCCCGATGACGGCTGGGCAGGTGGTGTTGTTGCACATGTATTCCGCCACGTCGAGGTAGTGGTCCTTCGCGCTCTTCGCCGCCCGCTGCTCGGCGCGCTGCAGCGCCGGAGGAAGGGCGCGGGCACGCTTGAGGTCGCAGGCCGCCGCGTTGGCGAGGTGCGCAGAGAGGCAAGTCGAGGGTGCTGTACCCGGCAGCGGCGTCGCCCCGATCAGCACGATCTTCGACCGTCTCGGTAGCTTCTTCAGCAACGCCTTCGACGCCTTCTGCCATGCCGCCGAGCTCGGGAAGCCGCCGCCCTCGACAGGTAGCTCCGGATCGTTGCTGACGACGATCGCGGCCGGCGGCGCGGACCTGAGCGCCGCGATCACGCGGCTGCGCCAGACCGGGCAGGTGGGGTAGGGGACGTTGTCCGGAGTTGAGGTGAACAGCACGCCGATCTCCACCGACGGACAGCCGCTCTTCGTGTAGGAGACGAGCCTGATCCTGCCCGCCTCCGCCAGGGCGTCAAGGGCGGGGAACCACTGGGCCGCGTGCGAGTCGCCGAACAGCGCCACTTCCGGAGCGCGGCGGCTCGCACCGAAGCTGCAGTGCTTGGCGATCGCCGGTTGGCCGAAGCCGAGATGGCATCCGTCGTTGTACACGAGCGGAACGTCGCGGCTTGCCTTCGCCAGCGACGGTGTCAGGTTCTTCGGTACCACGGTCGATGGCTTCGGATTCTTGGTGAGCGCCGCCGAGACGAGCACGACGTTCGTTGTGACCGGCGCGTTCGCAGCATAGGCCGCACCACCGGTTGCCACGAGCACAAGGACGGCGGACCCCGCCAGGGCGCCGGCCAACGTGGTGCGCGGCTTGGCACCACTGAGCTTATGGCTGCGGCGCACGGGGTTCTCCACGAAGCGGTAGATCAGCCACGCGATCGGGACGCCGATCAGGACCAGCAGAACCTGGTCGGACACCGGCAGCGGATTCGCCAGCCCGACGTGGGCCTGCGCGATCGTCAGCAGCGGCCAATGGACGAGGTAGAGCGAGTAGGAGATCTCGCCGATGAACACCATCGGGCGGAGTGAGAGCAGGCCGGCTGGTCCCCAACCGCTCGCGCTCGCCCCGCCCAGGATCACAAAGGCGGTGCCGATCACGGGGAGAGCCGCGCTGTAGCCGGGGAACTCCGTGCTGCTGGAGTAGAGGAAGATCGCCGCCGCGACGGCCCCAAGGCCCGCCCAGGCGACCAGGGCGCCCACCTCGCGAGGCAACTTGCGATGGCCGCTCAAGACTAGGGCTACGAGCCCGCCGGCCGCGAACTCCCACGCCCGGAAGGGGAGCATGAAGAAGGCCATCGGCTCGTCCGTCATCGTCGCGCGGATGCCGGCGGCCAACGAAAGTGCCGCGACGATCGCGAGCACGAGGCCGAGAACCAATCGGCGGCGCCGTGCCAGGAAGTAGACAACGACGATCAGCAGCGGCCACACGAGGTAGAACTGCTCCTCGACTCCCAGCGACCAGAAATGCTCGTAAAGCGATGGTGCCGCGGTCTGATTGAGGTAGTTCGTGCCGCGTACCGCGAACAGCACGTTCGGAAAGTAGAGCGCCGTAGCCATCGCATCGACCGCGACAGTGCGCAGTTGGGCCGGCGGTACGAGTAGAACAGCCGCGAGCAAGGTGCCGAGGATCACGAGGAAGGATGCCGGCAGGATCCGCCGGGCACGCCGAGCGTAGAAGCGGCCGAACGCCAGTCGACCGGTCGGCAGCACCTCGCGCAGCAGCTGCGACGTGATCAGAAAGCCGGAGACCACGAAGAAGATGTCGACCCCGACGAAGCCGCCGGGAACCCACGGAACGTTCGCGTGATACAGCACGACGCTGGCGATGGCGATCGCGCGCAGGCCTTGGATATCCGGGCGCCAACGCGTCGAATGCGCCGGTGTGGCGGCAGAAGCCGAAGTCGACATTTTCAATCAGGTTACTGCGCTTTAGGGGACGGCCCGCCCGCTGGCGGGCCGTGCTTGACGCGCCCCAGACGCCCGGTTGATCTGGGCTTGACATACCGCTCCAGCCGCGCCGCGCCTCGCCCGGCGCGGCGCACACTGCCTGACGCGCCCCGAGTCTTCAGCTGAGCGCGGGGATCACTTCGGCGGCGATCCGCTCGAGCTGTCGCGCGTCGTTGAGCAACGGGTTGAAGAGGATCAGCTCCGCGCCGGCCGCGATCACCTTGCGGACTCCGGCGACGCAGTCCTCCGGCGTGCCGGCGACCATGTACTCGTCCCAACCGCTGCGACCGCCGTAATGTTGGGTGAGGGCACCCTCGAGCAACCGGCGTGCCCGCGGCACGTCGTCGTCGACGTGGATGTAAACGCGCTTGCCGATGGGGAAGGTCTCGAGTGCGCGGCCCTCCTCGCGCATGGCGGCGCGCAGCATCTCGACCTGCCCGGCAAATGCCGTGACCGTCTGCGAGCCGGCGCCCATGAACCCGTCGCCGTGGCGCACGGCCCGGCGCATACCCGCTGGCGCGGAGCCACCGAACCAGAGCGTCGGGTACGGCTTCTGGATCGGCTTGGGCTCCATCGTGGCCCCCTTCAGCTTCCAGATCCGGCCGTCGAAGTCGATCACCGGCTCCGTCCAACATGCCTTCATCAATCGCAAAGCCTCATTGAAACGGGCGACGGGTCGGTCGGAGTCGACGCCGAAGGCACCGAACGGGCGTTCCTTGCCGCCGGTCGCGAGGCCGACTTCGACACGGCCGTGGCTGAGACAGTCGAGCGAGCTGATCGCCTTGGCCAGGTGCAGCGGGTTGTGCAGCGGCAGGATGAAGACCGCGCAGCCGAGCCGCAGCCGCTCGGTGCACGCCGCCGCGTAGGTCATGGTCTGAATCGGCGCGAGCGCGCCGGTCGCGCCGATGACCTGCTCCTGCGTCCAACCGCTTTCGAACAGCCCGAGCTCCTCGACGCGAGCCAGGTAGGCGCGGAACGCGCCCTCATCGAAGTTGCTGTCCCGCGCGTACTGCGGGATCGAGATCGCGAACCGCATGACCTACTGTTATCACAACGGTCGCTGAGGCTCACGCTAAGGGCGCGTCGGCGAAGTCTTCGTCGTCCCACTGGCTCTGACGGCCGCGGCCGGATCGGGGAGCTTCGCCACCGGGGCCCTGGGGGCTGCTGAGCGCATCGACGAGTGGCGCGTCCGCCGCGGTCGGCTGCGGCCGGCCGCAGTAGAAGCCCTGAACTGCGACGCAGCCCTCGTCCCTGACGCGATCGAGCTGGGCCGCGGTTTCGACGCCCTCGGCTACCGTGGCCAGATCGAGGCGGTTGCCAAGGTCGACGAGCGCGCGCACGACCGCGGCGCAGGCTGGTCGATCGACAGCCTCGCGCACGAACGTGCCGTCGATCTTGATCTTGTCGAACGGGAACGTCCGCAGCTGCGTAAGCGATGAGTAGCCTGTGCCGAAGTCATCGAGCGCGACGCGCACTCCAAGCGAGCGCAGAGTCCTGAGCTCGGCGAGGCTCGCAATCTCCGATCTCAGCAACGCGGTCTCCGTGATCTCGACCTCGAGGCGCGTCGGCGGCAGCCCGGAGTCGATCAGCGCATGGCGCACGGCCGGAACGAGCGTGCCCTTGCCAAGCTGCGCGGCGGATACGTTGACGGCTACAGGCCCCTCGTCCTTCCACTCAAGTGCCGCGTGACATGCGCGATCGAGCACGAACGCGCCCAGCTCGTCGATCAGGTCAGTCTCCTCCGCGGCCGCCACGAACGTGCTCGGCGACACCCAGCCATGCCGGGCGCTGTGCCAGCGAAGCAGCGCCTCGCGTCCCACGACGGCGCTGGTCTCGACGTTCACGATCGGCTGGAAGAAGACGAAGATGCCATCGCGTTCCGCCAGCGCCGACCGCAGCTCCGCCGCCAGCAGGACGCGGCCGTGGACCTTGATGTCCATATCGCACGCATAGGTCCGAACGGTGTTCTTACCGGCTGCCTTGGAGTCGTAAAGCGCCACGTCGGCATAGGCGAACAGCGTGGTGGCGTCGGTGGCGTGATCGGGGGCGAGGGCGATGCCGATCGACGCGCCGATCTGGATGTGGCGGCCGTCGTCCAGCTCGTAGGGAGCGGCAATGGCCTCGATCAGCTCGAAGGCGACCTTCTCGGCCTCGTCTTGCGTGGCGCTGGGCGTGAGCACGGTGAACTCGTCGCCGCCGACGCGGCCGACGATCGTCCCAGGATTGCGGCACGCCGCGCGCATCCGTGCTGCGACCTGCCGCAGCAGCGCATCACCGGTGAGGTGCCCCTGGGTGTCGTTGACGGCCTTGAAGCCGTCAAGGTCAACGATGAAGAGGGCGATGGCGCTGTTCTTGCGCTCGAGGCTCGTGTCCAGCGCCTCGAAGAAGGTGTCGCGGTTCGGCACTTCGGTCAGGGTGTCGTAGCGCGCCAGATGCCGGATTCGATAGTCGGCTTCGACCTGCTTGGTGACGATCTCCCAGGTCACCATCGGTCCGAGGTAGCCGCCGTGGTCGTCGGTCACTGCGCTGACCTGGACATGGAGAACCTCGTCGCCGAGTCGGATCCGGCTGATACGCGGAAAGCCGGATGGATCGGAGAGCACGCCGCGTGAGAGTGCCGGACCGAGTTGCAGCAAGTCGATCGGCGCACCTGGCACCTCGCTCGCGGCCACTGGCAGTAGGTGCTCGATCTTGCGCAGCAACCGCCGGGTGGGGGCGTTGACGTAGTTAATGACGAACGTGTCGGGGTCGAGTGTCATTACCGCGGCCGGCATGTCGTCGATCATCCGCAGTAGCCGGTTCTGCTCTTCGTGCTGCCAGCGCGTTTCGGTGCGCGCGTTGACCATCTGTGCGAAGTCGCGGCTCTGTAGCAGCACCACGATGACCGTGGCGGGCAGGACCAGCGCGACGTTGACCGCCATCAGGGTCAGGACGTGAACGCCGGACGCCGCGAAGAACGCGATGAACGGCACGCCGGCGAAGAGTGCCACTGAGAGCGAGGCAGGACGCGAGTGGATCAGGCAGAGCATGCTCGTGACGATCGTGATCGCCATGAAAAAAGCCACGTACACCTTGTCCGTCTCGCTGCCGCGCGGAAGCAGCCACCAGCACCAGGCCGTGAACACGATGGCCATGCCAATCGCGACCGTGTTGGTGCGGGCCAGCTCGTGGCGGGCAATTCGCTCCGTGACCATGGAGCCGCGCTTCCGCCACCAGATTGCCAGCCGCAGCAAGCAGAGCAGCGTCAGCGCCGACAGCGGATAGATGGTGCGCCAGCGGGACGCGGATGAACGGAATAGCCAGATGGCGACCCACGCGTTCGCGATCATGATGAAGTACAACAGCGGGGTCAGGCGCGAGAGCGTCATGAACTGTGCAATGCGCAGCTCCGGGTTGTTCGCGCCGAGGGACAACGCAGCCGCTAGCCGGCGCACAAGCGCCGCGCCCCCACGCACGCAAGTCCGGAGTGCCCTCACACTGAGCAATATCGGTTCGGATGGTCCAAACGCTTAGCGCAGGTCACGAGAGCAGGCGAGTCGGGCAGCCTAACTACGGCTACGTATCCAGCAGCCCATCCGCGCTGAACTCCGCGAGAAAGCGGATTCTCCGGTAGCTTCGAGACATGGCGAGGCGCGTGATCGATAACGCCATGCGCGACTACTACGATCAGCGAGCCGCTGAATACGACGACTGGTGGCTCGGATCAGGGCTGTTCGCCAAGCGTGACCGCCCAGGCTGGCAGGAAGAGGTGGCGGAGCTCGTTGCGATTGTTCAGTCGCTGTCCCCTGCGCGCGTGCTCGATGTTGCGTGCGGTACGGCCTTTCTCACCCGGCATCTACGCGGTGACGTGACGGCGCTGGACCGGAGCACGAATATGGTTGAGATAGCGTCGGGTCGGTTGCCAGAGGCTCATGTGGTGATCGGCGAGGCGGTGCCGCTGCGGTTCGAAGACGGTGAGTTCGACCGAGTTTTCACACGCCACTTTTACGGACATCTGCTTGCAGATGAACGCCGTACGTTTCTCCAGGAAGCGCGACGCGTCGCGCGGGAGCTTGTGGTCGTGGACAGTGCCGCGCGGCCAGGAGCTGATAGCGAGGAGTGGGAACAGCGCATCCTTAATAACGGTTCACGCCACGAGGTCTATAAGCGGTTCTTCACCGGCCCGCAGCTCGCCCGGGAGCTCGGCGGTGGAAAGGTTCTGTACGGCGGCAAGTGGTTTGTCGTTGTCACAAGCTGACGCTCGTATACCCACAGATGGCGTGAATGCTAGGGGAGGGGCGCCTCAGGACAGCAGCACCGGGGCGAGCTCGCGTAGCTGCTGAAGCTGATCGTCAAGTGTCGAGCCCAGCGGCTGGATCGCGACGTGGTCGGCGCCAGCGTCGTGGTGGGCGCGAACGCGTGCGGCAATCTGCTCGGCATCGCCCCATGCGACAAGCGCGTCAACGAGCCGATCGCTGCCGCCATTACTGAGATCCGTCTCGTCGAATCCGAGTTCAAGCAGGTTGCGTGTGTAGTTGGGAAGCTCAAGGTAGTGCTTGACATATTCACGGGCAGTCTCGCGTGCTCTCACCGGGTCTCGCTGCAGCAGCACTGCTTGCTCCGGCGCGAGCAGCGGCCCCTCGCCAAGGATCTGGCGGGTACGGGCGGTGTGCTCGGGGATGACAAGGTACGGGTGCGCGCCGGCGGTACGGTCGCGTGCCAGCTTGATCATCTTCGAGCGCAGGGCTGCCAGCACCACGGGCACGGGTGGGTCGGCCGGCACGCCGGCGTAGCTCTCCCGAGACTGCTCCAAACCATCGAGGTACGAGCGCATCGCCGACAGCGGCTTGGTGTAGTCATGGCCGCGCACTTGCACCAACGGCGCGTGGCTGACTCCGAGGCCCAGCAGGAACCGACCCGGGTAAGCCTCCCCCAACCCCTCGGCAGCAGCCAATGTGGTCCACGCGTCTCGTGCCCAGATATTCGCGATCCCAGTCGCGACCACGATGCGGCTGGTTGCAGCCAACAGCAGCGCGGAGTGGGTGTAGGCCTCTTTCCCGGTCGGCGCCTCCCCGATCCATAGCGCCCCGTACCCGAGTTGCTCAATCTCCGCCGCCGCGTCCGCGCCCGCTCTGGCGGAGACAACCGCGAGGGAGCCCAGCCAGACACCTGTTGTTCCCAGTCGGTAGCGTGCGCTCCGCGGGTCTTCAGAATCGCTCATGACCCCAAAGCTTAGTTAGATGACCATCTAACTTCCGGCGTCGTCCCTTCGCGCCCTGCGGCATCCAGCGACGAGATCCACGTCCGGAAAAGTCGGGGAGACAGGATGGGAAGCCCGTAGATGCCATCCTCGTAGCCGATTGAGCGGCGGCAACGGGCTGACTGCATGGATCACGCCCGGCGGCGTGATCGAGCCTTCTCACAGTCGGTCACTTGCCGACTACGAAATGCCCGATCGGCGTCTTCCCATCCGATTCATATACGGTCAGGATTCTCGGCTCCTGATGCCCCCCGGCAACGGCCTGGCTTGGCGTGGTTGGCTGCGGACCCTCAAGTTGATTGGCGTAGACGTAGCCATCGCTTTGGTTGGTAGCGATGACTGCAACCAGGTCAGGGGTTCCGTTCTGGTTCTGGGACCCGTAGGTCTGGCCGCTTGCATTGACCTTCCACGGCGTAGTGGTCGCGGTCACATAAGTAGCGGTCAAGCGCCAGCGCTGCCCAGGATTTGCGGTGATGGTGGTGCTGTCCTGCCCATGGGCGAGCGAGAGGGTGTAGGTCGCGGGGTGTGTGAGCGAATTCGAGACGTCTACTTGGCTGCCACAACTGACCCCGGCGCCGTCGGCGAAGTTGAAGGTTCCGGGTGTCAGACAGCTGAATCCGATTGCGATTGCGTTGGCGCCCGCTGGAACCTTGCCGAGCTGCACCGTTCCAGTGCCGTCCCCTGTGACGCTTACTGGCGCGGCGAGGTAGCTGATCGCCTGGCTGCCAGGCACCCCGGACGAAAACGCTCCGGTGGCGGCTGCGATCCCGCCACCGCCAGCCAGGAGAGCGACCGTCGCCCCAGCCGTAATGCTCCACCGCCGCGATCGACGCGACCAGGAGCGACCAGGAGCGACCAGCGCTGCTGTGCTCGACCTGCTCAACCAGCAACTCGCGCAACGCGGCTGTAAAGGTCTGATCCATTTCAACACTCATCGAACGTCCTCCTAGCCAGCCAACCGTTGCGGAATAGCCTCACCACTGATCTTCTCGCCGAGCGTGCGGCGAGCACGATGCAAGCTCGCTCTTGCCGCTGGCTCGCTCATCTGCAAGAGCTCGGCAGCCTCTACCACGGAGTAGCCGTCCAAAGCCACCAGCACCAGCAGCTGTGCATCCCTGAGCTTCATAGGCTGCAACCCCGCTTGCAGCCTGCCATCGATTCCTAGGCCGTGTGCCCCGAGCGCGACCGATGCCACATCTGGCTGGGAGGCGGTACGGGGCAAGCGCTCCAGTAAACGCTGGTACCGGCGTTTGGCGCGCCTCGCGTTCAGCCCGAGATTCGTGGTCGTCGCAAGCAGTCACGGCAGCACCGAGTCATCCGCCATCCGAACCCGGTCGCGTAAACGCCAGAGCTCTAAGAACGCCGTCGCGACGAGACCCTCCGCGTCCTGTCGGGAAGCAGCGAGACGGCAAGCGTGCCTGAACACCCGCTCCCGATGCCGGTCAAAGAGCAACCCAAACGCCTCGCCGTCCCCGGTCGCGCAGCGCCGCCAGAGATCGGCGGCACGCCTTACATCCTCGCATTCTGGGATCCGGCTCAGGCCAAGCTCCATACACCGCAGTGTCCGCAGCCCGCCAGAACAGTGCAGAAAATTTCCGCGTAGCGTCCCTTGTGTTCTCGCTTGCGTCCGACAAGGCCGTGGTCGTCGGGGAGACAGGTCCGATGGCTGCGAAAGCGAAGGGGTTTCGAGGGTTTTGCTGTCGAGTTGCTGCCGAGTCCAGCGGCTTCGGTAGCCTGACCGACCGTGACCGACTTTCATCTCGTCGTGACCGACCGGCTTGAACTGAGCGCCACTGACCCCGCCCGTGATGTTGATGGGCTGTTCCCAATCTGGTCCGACCCGGCGAGCTGGAAGCACGCCCCCGACTCTCGTCACGCGGAGCCGCAACAGACGCTCGACTGGCTCGAACGGTCGGCCGCTCGGTGGGAGACGGACGGACTGAGCTATTGGACTGCGCGCCTGCGTGAGACGGGGGCAGTGGTCGGCGCTGGGGGCGCTCGGCGGCATGTCACCGGGTCTTGGAACCTTCTTTGGCGGATCGCCAGCGAGCAGTGGGGGAAGGGGCTGGCCGTCGAGTTGGGAGCAGCGGCCACTGAAGCCGCGCACGCCGTCGATGACAGCGTGCCTGTGATTGCCTGGATACGGTCGCACAACCCTGCGTCCCGGCGGCTAGCGGAGAAGCTGGGGCTTGTGGAGCACAGCGAGCGCGTTGACGAGGAGGACGGCGTGGCCCGCATTCCCTACGCGGATCGCGAAATCTAGCGGTCAGTAAGCTCCGGACATGGACCGCGATGAAGCCGTATCTCTGCTTGACCGGCTACACGCCGCCCAAAACGAGTTCTACGGAGGCGGCGGCGACGAACTGTTGCGGGAGTTGCTCGCGCCGGACGTAGCATGGACGGTGCCTGGCGCGAACAGCATCGCCGGGGCCTACGAGGGCATAGAGGCCGTCTTCGATTACTTCCGTCGCCGCCGTGACCTTGCCGCTGGCACCTTCCGCATGACCCGCCGCGATGTACTCGCCGGTGACGGCGACCGCATTGCGGCGCTGACCGATGGGTCCGCCACGATTGACGGCGTGCAACGGCACTGGAGCACGGTCGGCCTCTACGAGGTTGCTGGCGGGCGCATCGCTGCCTGCTGGCTCCTGCCGCTCAAGCCGAGCGACTTCGACGCGATCTGGACCCGGTGCGATGTAAAACGCGATCGAGAAACCCATGTCGAAGGGGGCAGCGGTTCCGTTCCCGCATGCCCGTGGAGTCCCCGGCAGCCGGCTTGAGGGGCTCCGTGAGCTCAGACCGCGGGCAGGCAGAAGCCGACGGAGGCCTCTGTACATTCAGGTCGACCGGAGATAGTTCCTGATTCTCGCTGCTGCGCCGGAGACTTAGATCGACAAGCGTGGGTTAGCACGAGCGGTGGCGATCGAGATCGTTGGCTACCGGGGGCAGCGCGGGCTTTCGCAGCGTGCGTTAGCGCAGCTCGTCGGGATGAGCCAGCCTCAGATAGCCCGACTTGAACTCGGCGAGTACAACCCTCGCATGGAGACATTGGTGCGCCTCTCGTCGAGCCTCGGCCTTGAGTTCAGGATCGAGCTCCGGCCAGAAGCAGAGCTGGAAGTGCCTGTGGTTACTGCGCAGCAGCTCCCCCTTGGTCAGCAGAAAGGCAAGGCTTCCAGGGCTTTTCAGACAGGTGAAGTGATCGGGGAGACAGGATTCGAACCTGCGACCGCCCGGCCCCCAGCCGGGTGCGCTACCAGACTGCGCCACTCCCCGTGGATATTGGGATCATACCGCCGCTGGGGCAGGGCGGCGGCGGGCGGCTTGCCGAACCAACTCCGTTTGGGCAGGCGTTTGCATCTCCGGAGCGGTTGCTTCCGCTGCGGTACCGGTGGCCTTCGACCAAGTGCGTGTCGGATGGTCGGCGAGTTCGCTACGTATAGGTTGACAAACTCGCCGACCACCAGGGGAGACAGGGACTCCGGACGGCTGCGGCCGTCGGCCCCCGGCCACCGGCCGCCAGCGGGCCCCAGCAGTCGCTCGCCCGGCCCGCCGGGCCGGGCGCGGCCCGCCGCGCTCAGCCCAGCCGCGGTGGCCTCTGCCTACTGCTCGCCGTGCGGCGCCGGTGCGAGCCTCAGCCCGACGCGCTCGCCTAGCCGCCCGAGTGCGCCCGAGATCTCCGCCGGGCGCTCGAGCGGGCTCATGTGCCCGGTCCGCGGCAGCACCAGGAGCTCGGCAAGCTGCGGCAGCACCTCTGCCATGCGTTCAGCCTGGCTCACCGGGAGCATGCGATCTGCCGCCCCCGCGATCACAGCCGCCGGCACGGCGATATGGGCTACGGACGAGCGCAGATCGAGATTTGCAACCGTACGGCCGGCGCCGGCACGGTTCACCGGGGCGGTTTCCCAGCTCATCTGTTCGAAGAAGGCGATGAGGCCGGGGTTTGTGTCGGGACCGAACACGCCGTAGCGCAGCACCGCTCGGCTGATCGGCGTCGAGCGCTGGGGCAACGGTTCCGTGCTTGTCAGCGCGAACCGCTCGCCGGCATTGCGAACCGGCGCCGGAAGCAGCGGCCAGAGCCGCGTACCCGCGATCAGATCGGCCATGCCGGTGTTGATCAGCGCCACGGCCCGAACGCGCGCGGAGATGTCGAATGCGGCCGCCCAAGCGGCGACGGACATCCCGCCGAGCGAGTGCCCGGCGACAACCACGTCGTCCCGCTCTGCGCAAGAGGCCGCCAGCAGAGCCTCGAGATCCTCGCCGTAGCGCTCAATCCGATGATCGCACCCGATTGGGGAGGCGCTTGCGCCTTGGTCCCGGAGGTCGCAGCAGACGACTCTGAAGCCCAGGCCCAGTAGCTCCCGGGCGAGCAGGTCGAAGTAGTGCAGAGTCTCGGTCCAGCCCGGCATCAGCACGATCGTCGGCGCGTCATCATGGCCCACGATTTGGGCGAAGAGCTGCGTGCCATCGGCCGAGACGGCGTGCACCGGCGTGCCCTGCAGCGGCTCGCGGATCAAGCGTTGATAGACCGCGTCCTCATCCAGCTCGCGGCGATTACGCCGTTGCGCCACCGCGAACGCGATCGCGATGCCGGCTGCGGCTGTGGCCAGGCTCCCGGCTGTAATCGCCGCCATCAGGCCACCGCTCGAATGGCGCTGCGAGCCCGCTCCGGCCACTGACGTGACGCCGATCTTGCAGCCGCTGGTGCCCGCCGGCTCGCGACCGCTCTTCGGCCGACGCTCCGGCTCGATCGCGGCCTCAGGCTCGGCCGTCGGACCCAGTGCGTTTACAGGCATCGTGAGCAATACGTTTATGCTGCATGACGTTTAGGCAAATCTACTTGTTGCAAGGTGATTCCGTGACGGCAACTGGAGAGCGGCTCGCGCTAGAGAAACTGTGTGTGGACACGATCCGCACGCTATCGATGGACGGTGTTCAGAAGGCGAACTCCGGCCATCCCGGTACGCCGATGGCGCTGGCGCCGTTGGCGTACACGCTGTTTACGCGCGTCATGCGCCACAACCCGAAGGATCCGGCCTGGCCGGATCGCGACCGCTTCGTGCTCTCATGCGGGCACGCCTCGATGCTGCTGTATTCGACGCTCTACTTGACCGGCTACGACCTCACCCTCGACGACTTGAAGTCGTTCCGGCAGCTTGGTTCGAAGACCCCTGGACACCCCGAGTACGGAGTCGTTCCGGGCGTTGAGGCGACGACCGGCCCGCTTGGCCAGGGCATCTCCAACGCCGTCGGCATGGCGCTCGCGGAGCGCCTGCTGGCCACCCGCTTCAACCGGCCCGGCCATGATGTCGTCGACCACTACACATACGTGATCGCGTCCGAAGGTGACTTCGAGGAGGGCATCAGCGGCGAGGCCTCGTCGCTCGCAGGCCACCTCGGCCTCGGCAAGCTGATCGTCTTCTTCGACCGCAACCACATCTCGATCGAGGGCAACACCGAGCGGGCCTTCAGCGAGGACGTGGGCGAGCGTTACCGCGCCTACGGCTGGGACGTAACCGATCTCGGTGAGGACGTCGAGCTCGACCGCGTGCAGCGGGCGCTGGAGGACGCACAGGCGGTCACCGACAAGCCGACGCTGATCATGGTCCGCACGCACATTGCCTACGGCGCGCCGAACAAGCACGACAGCGCCGGCGCCCACGGCAGCCCGCTCGGCGAAGATGAGGTCATCGCTACGAAGCGGGCCTACGGCTTCCCGTCCGAGCAGCCGTTCTTCGTCCCCGAGGAGGTTCTCTCCTACACGCGCCAGGCGACGACGAGAGGCGAAGCTGCGCAGCAGGAGTGGACCGAGCGGCTCGCCGCCTACGCGCGCGAGTACCCGGCCGAGGCCGCGGAGCTGGAGCGCCTGTTCGCCGGCCACCGCCCCGCCGACTGGGCGGCACAGATGCCGCGCTACGAGGCCTCCGAGAAAGGTGAGGCGACTCGCAAGTCGTCGGAGCGTGCGATCCAGTGGGCGGCCGGTCAGGTGCCGGAGCTTGTCGGCGGCTCCGCCGACCTTGCCCCGTCGACGCTGACGCTGATCGCCGACGGCGGGGACGTCGAGAGGGGCAGCTACGGCGGCCGCAACTTCCACTTCGGCATCCGCGAGCACGCGATGGGCGCGATCGTCAACGGCCTGAACCTGCACTACCTTCGCGCCTTCGGCGCCACGTTCATGACCTTCAGCGATTACATGCGCGGTTCGATCCGGCTGGCGGCGCTGATGGGTGTGCCATCGATCTTCGTGTTCACACATGACTCGATCGGTGTTGGCGAGGACGGCCCGACACACCAGCCGATCGAGCACCTCGCGGCACTGCGGGCGATGCCGAACCTGGCCGTGATCCGGCCGGCGGATGCGAACGAGACGGTGCTTGCCTGGCGGCAGGCGATCAACTCAACCGATCACCCGTCGGCACTGGTCTACTCGCGCCAGGGGGTGCCGACGCTTGATCCTGACAGCGTCCCCGATGACGCGATCGAGCGCGGCGCCTACGTGCTGAAGGACACGCCGGCCGGCGCCGACGCGAAGCACGTGATCCTGATCGCGACCGGCACCGAGGTCTCGCTGGCGCTGCAGGCCGCCGAGCAGCTCGCCGCGCAGGGTCTTGCCGTGCGCGTGGTCTCGATGCCCTGCGAGGGGAACTTCGCCGCGCAGCCGCAGAGCTACCGCGACAGCGTGCTGCCCCCGGCGGTTCGCGCGCGCGTCTCGGTCGAGGCGGCCGCGACGTTCGGCTGGCACCGGTGGGTCGGCGATCTCGGCGAGACCGTCGGGATGGAGAGCTTCGGCGCGTCCGGCCCGGCGGGCAAGCTGTATGAGCACTTCGGCATCACCGCCGCCCACGTCGTGGAAGCTGCGAGCTCGACGATTACCCGCGCCTACCCCGCATGAGGGTAGTTGTGTAGGGACTGCATCGCGCGAGAACGAATTGATGAGATAAGGAGAGCAAGTTACTGATGAGCACCGTGAACGAAGTCAACCCAAAGTTGAGGGCGCTCACAGAGGCTGGGGTGAGTATCTGGCTGGATCAGCTCGGGCGCTCGTTGCTGGAGGGCGGCGAGCTGCGACGGATGGTCGAGCAGGACTCCCTGCGGGGCGTGACCTCCAACCCGGCGATCTTCGAGAAGGCGATCCTTGGCTCGGAGGACTACGAGGCTGAGATCTCGCGGCTCGCGAAGGCCGGCGCCGACGCGAAGGAGATCTACGACACGCTGGTTGTCGCCGACGTCCAGGCTGCCTGCGACGTGCTTGCCGCGGTCCATGAGCAGACCGGCGGCGCGGATGGCTTCGTTTCGCTGGAGGTGCAGCCCGACCTCGCCCGTGACGCCATTCGCACGCTCGACTCGGCGCGGCACTACTGGGGCCTCGTGAACCGTCCAAACCTGATGATCAAGATCCCGGGCACGCCCGAGGGCGTCGAGGCGATCGAACAGGCGATCTACGAGGGCATCAACGTGAACGTCACGCTGCTGTTCGCGGTCGAGGCCTACGACGCGATCGCGCATGCCTACATCCGCGGGCTGGAGCGGCGTCATGCCGAGGGCAAGTCGCTCGACGTGCACTCGGTCGCCTCGTTCTTCGTCTCGCGCGTCGACTCGCTCGTCGATAAGCAGCTCATCGCCAGCGACGGTGAGGCCGCCCGCCTGGTCGGCACTGCGGCGCTTGCCAACGCGCGTGCCGCCTACGAGCGGTTCACGGAGATCTTCTCCGGTCCGGCCTGGGATGTCCTGGCGGCTGCCGGCGCGGTCGTGCAGCGCCCGCTGTGGGCGTCGACCGGCGTTAAGAACCCCGACTATCCCGACACCCTCTACGTCGACCAGCTGATCGCCCCCGACACCGTGAACACGATGCCGATGGCGACGCTGAAGGCGGTCGCCGAGCACGGCAAGGTCGTGCGCGACACCGGCCGGATCGACGCTCGCGCCGACCTCCAGCGGCTGGCGGACGTCGGCATCGACATGAGCGCGGTCACGGACCGACTGCTAACCGAAGGCATCCAGCTGTTTGTGGATGCGATGGATGAGCTGCTGGCGGGCATCGAGTCGCGCCGCGAGGCGGCTGCCGGTGACGGCGGCGTCACCGCGGCGGCCGAGATCGAGGCAAGCCTGCCGGAGGAGTTCGAGCGCGCCGTGGCAGCGCGCGTGCAGCGCGCCGACGAGGAGCACGTCGCCTCCCGAATCTGGAAGCACGACCCGTCGCTTTGGGGCGGCCCCGGGATCCCCGAGATCGAGGACCGACTCGGCTGGCTGACGGTCACCGAGGAGCTGCGGGCGCACGCCGGTGAGCTCGACGAGCTTGCGCAGACGCTGCGTGCGGAGGGCTACACGGACGCGGTGCTGCTCGGGATGGGCGGCTCATCGCTTGGCCCCGAGGTGATTCGCGCCTCCTACGGCCCGCAGGCCGGCGGCCTGACGCTGCACGTGCTCGACTCGACCCATCCGGACGCGGTCAAGAGCCTCGCGGACGCGCTCGACATCGCGAAGACCGTCTTCATCGTCTCGTCGAAGTCCGGCGGCACGATCGAGACGCTCTCGCATTACCGCTACTTCAAGTCGCTGGCGAAACCCGAGCAGTTCGTGGTTGTCACCGATGAGGGCAGCCCGCTGGCTGCCCTCGCTAAGAGCGACGGTCTCCGCAAGACGTTCCTGAACCCGACCGACATCGGCGGCCGCTACTCGGTGCTGTCGTACTTCGGGCTGGTGCCAGCGGCGCTTGCCGGCGTCTCGGTCCGCGAGCTGCTGAAGTCGGCGTCGCTGGGCGAGCGGGCGTGCGCGGCCGGTCGCGACGGCGATGAGAACATCGGTCTCTGGTTCGGTGCCGCGATCGGTGAGCTGGCGCTTGCCGGCCACGACAAGCTGACGTTCATCGTCTCCGAGCCGATCGACAGCTTCGGCCTCTGGGTCGAGCAGCTGGTCGCCGAGTCGACGGGCAAGCAAGGCCGGGGCATCCTCCCGGTGGCGGACGAGCCGCTGGCAGGCCCGGACGCGTACGGCGACGATCGCGTGTTCATCTACCTGCGTGACCGTGAGCATCCGTCGGGGAAGCTCGATGCCGCCGTGGCCAAGCTGCGGGACGCCTCGCAGCCGACGATCACGCTGCCGACGAGTGGCGCTGAGGACCTCGGTCGGCTGTTCTTCGTGGCCGAGTTCGCGGTCGCGGTCGCTGGCTGGGTGCTGGCGATCAACCCGTTCGACCAGCCGAACGTGCAGGAGGCGAAGGACAACACCGGGAAAGTTCTCGCCGCCGGCACTGTGCCGGCGGTGCAGCCTGCCGATGATGCCGCGCTGAAGGCGCTGCTGAAAGGCGCGCAGCCGCCGCACTACGTCGCGATCCTCGCCTACCTGCCGACCTTCGGGCCGCGCAACGCCGGCATCGACGCGGCGGTGAGCGAACTGCGTGCGACGATCCGGCGACTGACCGGGGCGGCGACGACCTTCGGCTACGGTCCGCGCTTCCAGCACTCGACCGGCCAGGAGCATAAGGGCGGCGCACCGACCGGGCGCTTCCTGCAGCTCGTCGACGAGCCGGTTTCCGAGCTTGCGATCCCGGGGCAGCCGTTTGACTTCGGGCGCCTGATCGCCTCGCAGGCGGCCGGTGAGATCCAGACGTTGCACGCTCACGGGCTGCCGGCCGAGCGCGTCCTCTTGCAGGGCGATCTCGCACAAGCGATCCATGACCTAACGACACGCCTCCAGGAGGTTCTGCGCTGAGCTCCACGGCAGCAGTGAACGTCGACCTTCGGCCGGGGGAGAACCCCCTGGCCGAAGGCCTTGAGCGCCAACCGGTGCGCTCGACTGTGCTGGTCATCTTCGGTGCGGCCGGGGATTTGGCGGGACGCAAGCTGCTGCCCGCGCTCTACAACCTTGCCCACGAAGGAGCGCTCCCGGAGCGCTTCGAGGTCGTCGGTGTCTCGCGTGGCAAGATGGCCGACGATGAATTCCGCGGTCGCTCGACCCAGTCGATCGAGCGCTTCTCGCGGCGGCATCCGAACGAAGACGTGCTGGCCGGGCTGGCGGCAAACATGCGCTACGTCTCGGGTACCTTCGACGATGCCAAGCTCTACCAGGATCTCGTACAGACGCTGGACCAGATCGACGCGGAGCACGGCAGCCCCGCGAACCGCGTCTTCTACCTCTCGACCGCGCCGCAGTTCTTCCCGGTGATCGCCGGGAAGCTCGGCGAGGCCGGCCTCAACCACTCAGACGACGCCGAAGTGCGGATCGTGATCGAGAAGCCGATCGGCTACGACCTCGCATCCGCGAAGGCGCTGAACAAGGCGGTGCTGCACTGGTTCGCCGAGTCGCAGGTGTTCCGGATCGACCATTACCTCGGTAAGGAGACCGTGCAGAACATGCTGGCGCTGCGCTTCGCCAACATTCTCTTCGAGCCGGTCTGGAATCGTAACTTCGTCGACCACGTGGAGATCACCGCGGCCGAGGACATCGGCATCGGCACGCGCGCCGGCTACTACGAGGGGGCGGGGGCCCTGCGCGACCTCGTCCAGAACCACATGCTGCAGCTCTTGGCGCTGCTGACGATGGAGCCGCCGACGTCGTTCGAGGCCAACCGGCTACGCGATGAGAAGGTGAAGGTGCTGGAGTCGATCGTGCCGCCGAGCCCCGAGCAGGTAAGCCAGATGTCGGTGCGGGCGCAGTACGGCCCAGGCGTCGTCGCCGGCGCCGAGTCGGTCGCCTACCGGGACGAGCCGGGCGTCGCGCCAGACTCGCGCACCGAGACCTATACGGCGCTGCGGCTGAACATCTCGAACTGGCGCTGGGCGGGGGTGCCGTTCTACCTTCGCACCGGCAAGCGCCTCTCGCGCAAGCTGACGGAGATCGCCGTGATCCTGCGGCCGGTGCCGCACCTCGCCTTCCAGGCGACTGACACGGTCGGCTTCCAAGCCAACCACATCGTCCTGACAGTGCAGCCCGACGAAGGCGTGTCGGTGTCGCTGGGAGCGAAGATCCCCGGCCCGCAGATGCGGATCCGCTCCGTGAACATGGAGTTCCACTACGGCACCTCGTTCCTGTCGGAGTCGCCCGAGGCCTACGAGCGACTCATCCTCGACGCGATGCGTGGCGACGCGACACTGTTCACCCGCGACGACGAGGTCGTGGCTCTGTGGTCGATCATCGACCCGATCCTCTACGCCTGGGGTCAGGATCGCAACTCCCCGATTCCCAGCTACGTGTCCGGCTCGGCCGGACCCGTCGAGGCGGAGGCGCTGCTCGGAGGGCGTCAGTGGCGGCGCTTGTGAGAGGCCTGCGGCCATGAGCGACGCGCGCTGGGCCGAAGAGGACACCACTCCCGAGCGGATCGATGCGGCGCTGCGCGATCTGCTGCGCCAGCGTCACGCCGCGGACGCGACGCTGGTGCCCGCGCGGGTGCTGAACCTGGTGGTGATCGCCGATCGCGCTTGGCGCGGCGAGGTCATCAACCGCCTCGAGGATGTCGGGGGCCTCCAGCCCTCGCGGACGATTCTCTGCACGGTCGAGGAGGATCGCCATAACCTGGCGGCGAGCGCGACGGTTTCGGATGGCGAGCGGCCGGGTCGGACGATCGGCGTCGCGCATGAGACCGTCGAGATCATCCTCGGGCCCGAGCACCTGAAGCGAATCGACACGATCATCGATCCCGTGATGGTGTCGGAGCTACCGACGCTGGTGTGGTCGCCGCACCACCGCGACGAGGCGGTGGAGGCGCTGAGGGCGAGCACCGACGTGCTGCTGATCGACATCGACGACCCGGTTAACTTCGACGGTCCCAGGCCGGCGCTGCAGCGCAGCCTCGAGTTACAGGAAGGCGGAACCTACATCGTCGATCTCGCCTGGTTGCGTTCGCTGCCGTGGCGCGAGCGCGTGGCTGGGATGTTCTCGGACCCAGGCCGTGCTGCCCGCCTCCACGGCATCAGGCGCCTGCAAGTGCGCCATAACAGCGTCTCCGTCGGCTCGGCGCTGCTGTTCACCGGCTGGCTGGCGTCACGCCTGGGGTGGGAGCCAACGGCGCTCGACATTGCCTCGAACGGGACACGCAGCGGTTCGTTGCGCAGCCGCGAGGGCGGCGCAATCAGCGTCGAGCTGGAACCGGCGCAGCAGCTTGCCCGTGGCATCGGCGGGATCACGCTGACCGGCGCGGCAGGCTTCTCCCTGTCGCTCGGTCGTGCGCCCGGCGGCATGGACGCTCGCGAGCTGCGGGCCGGGACGCGGCCCGCGCAATGGCGCCTGCTCGGCGCCGGCCGCGGCGAGGGTGGCATCCTCGGCGAGGCGATGCGCCGAGCGCTGACCCGCGATCGGATCTATGGTCCCGCGGTCAGCGCGGCGCTCAGCCTCGGTAACTGACGGATAGCAACAGACGCGAGGAGCGGTGAGGGACGGTGACTGAATGAGCATCACGGTGGAGCTGGCTGATAACCCCACGCAGCAATGTGCGGAGCTGCTTGCCGCCGCTGCTGCGACCGGCGAAGACATGATCCTCACCGGCGGCTCGACGCCGAAAGCGGCTTACGAGCTGGCGGCGAGCACCAGCCCGCAGTCCTTTGCGGGTGCGCGACTGTGGTTCAGCGACGAGCGCTGCGTCGCCCCCGACGACCCGCGTTCGAACTTCGGCATGGTCCGCGACGCGCTGCTAGAGCCCCTGGCCGCGGCCGGCGTCGAGGTCGCGTTCTGCCGTCGGATCCTCGGGGAGCGCGGGCATGAGGAAGCGGCGCTCGAGTACGAGCGCGAGCTTGAGGAGGTCGGCGGCGGCCCAGGGGCGATTCGCTTCGGCTTCGCACTGCTCGGGATCGGCTCCGACGGGCACATCTGCTCGATGTTCCCGTCCCAGCGCTCGCTGCGGGAGAACGCACGGCTGGCGGTCGGCGTGCCGGAGGCGGGGCTCGAGCCCTTCGTCTCGCGCGTGACACTGACCTTCGCGGCGCTCAACCGCTGCCGCCATGTGGTGGTGCTCGCGACCGGCACCGGGAAGGCCGACGCGGTCGCTGCCGCCTTCGCCGAAGACGCACCAGCCAGCGAGGCTGTGCCGGCCTCGCTGCTGACGCAGCACGTCGAACAGGTCACCGTGCTGGTCGACGACGCTGCGGCGGCCCGGCTATGAGCGCCTTCATTGGAGTCGACGTCGGTGGCACGAAGGTTGCGACGGCGCGCCTGGATGAGGGTGGGATGGGGGCGCAGTACCGACAGCCAACGGTGCTCACCGACACCGGCCGGCTGGTCGACGAGTTCGTGGATCTGATCGGGCAGGCGGCCGAGGGCCGCAGCTACGACGCCGTTGGCGTCGGCGTGCCGTCGATCGTCCGCTTCGCCACCGGCGAGGCGGTGTCCACCGCGAACATCCCGTCGCTGGTCGGCGCGCCGCTGCGCGATGTGCTCAGCGAGCGCCTTGGCGTACCGGTTTTCGTCGATAACGACGCGACCGTCGCAGCCTGGGCCGAAGCGCACGACCAGGAGTTCAAGCTCGTCTGCCGCAACCTGGTGATGATCACAGTTGGCACCGGCATCGGCGGCGGCATCGTCATCAACGGCCACATCTTCCGCGGCGCAAGTGGCGGTGCGGGCGAGATCGGCCATGCTCTCGTCGGTGTCGCCACCGAGCCTGACATTCCGTTCAGCACCGGTACGTTCCCCGAGCCGGGGTCGCTTGAGGCGCTGGCCGCCGGCCGGGCGCTCGACCGTCTCGCCAGCGCGCAGGCGAAAGGCCAGCCCGACTCGGCGCTTGGCCGGGCCGCGGCCGTCGGCGAGCGAGTCGACGGCCAGGCAGCGACCGCGGCGGCGACCGCCGGCGACCCGGACGCGCAGGCGATCGTCCGTCGCTGGGCGCACGCGCTTGGTATCGGCATCGCCAACGCCATCAACACCTTCGACCCTGAGGAGGTCGTGATCGGCGGCGGCGGGGCGGCGGCCGGCGAGCTGCTGCTCGAGCCGGCGAAGGAGATCGCGGACGGCTACGTGCTGCCGGGCCTGCGGGGGCTGGCCCGGGTGCGTCGCGCCCGGTTCGGGCCCGAGGCGGGCGTGATCGGCGCGGCCCTGCTCGCCCGCGATGAGCTGAGGCGCTAGCGGCTACCGCTGCCGGACGGGCTGGAACGATGGCGCGGCGCCCAGAACCAGCGATCGTGATCGTCCGTCACGGGGCGACCGAGTGGAGCGAGGCCGGGCGGCACACCAGTCGTACGAACCTACCGCTTACACCTGAGGGGGTTGAGCGGGCGCGCGCGCTGGCGCGCACGCTCAACCCCGGGAGCTTCGCGCTGGCGCTCTGCAGCCCTTCGCGCCGCGCCCAGCAGACCGCCGAGCTGGCTGGCTTCGGTGAACACATCGAGATCTGCCAGGAGCTCACCGAGTGGAACTACGGCGACTACGAGGGACTGACCACGCCGCAGATCAATGCCCGGCGCCCGGGCTGGAACCTCTGGCGTCAAGGCGCGCCCGGCGGCGAGATGCCGGGGGCGGTGGCGGCGCGCGTCGACCGTGTGATCGCGCGCGCCTCAGGCGGCGACGGGGACGCGATCCTGTTCGCGCACGGCCATGTGCTGCGCGTGCTGGCGGCGCGCTGGCTCGACGAGAGCGCCGAGTTCGGCTCGCGCCTCGACCTCTTCCCAGCCACGATCTCGAAGCTCGGCCATGAGCACGGCCGGCGCGTGATCGAGCGCTGGAACTCTGACGCTTTGTAGGAACTCGTCGAGATCCGCGCCGAGCGGGCTAGAGTCGTGCTCGCAGAGGTGAATGATCGCGTAGGTGGCGCCCATGACAGCCGGGCAGATGGTGATCGAAGTAAGCGGCCTCCGCAAGTCATACGGTGGCTTCGAGGCAGTTGGCGGCATCGACCTTCAGGTCGCGGCCGGGGAGGTCTTCTGCCTGCTCGGCCCGAACGGCGCTGGCAAGACCACCACGGTCGAGATCCTCGAGGGCTACCGGCGCCGCAGCGCCGGCGAGGTACGGATCCTGGGGATGGACCCGGAGCGCGCGCCGCGAGCGCTGCGCGAACGGGTCGGAATCGTCCTGCAGGAGTGCGGCGTCCAGAACGACCTGACGGTCTCCGAGCTTGTTGAGATGTACGGCCGTTACTACGTTCGGCGTCGACCGGCCGCCGAGGTGATCGAGCTGGTCGGGCTGGAGGACCACGTGAAGGCGAGGGCGAAGAGCCTCTCCGGCGGCCAGCGGCGGCGGCTGGACCTGGCCCTCGCGCTGGTCGGCGATCCCGACCTGATCTTCCTCGACGAGCCGACCACAGGCTTCGATCCGACCGCCCGCCGCGAGGCGTGGGCGACGGTTCGGGCGCTCGGCGAGCTCGGTAAGACGGTGTTCCTGACCACGCACTACATGGATGAGGCACAGGCTCTGGCGCACCGGATTGCCGTGGTCGTGCGCGGCCAGATCATCGCCCACGGCACGCCTCGCAACCTTGGTGGACGGCACCTGCGGCCGGCGGAGATCCGCTTCCGCCTGCCGGCGACGATTGAGCGCTCGGACCTGCCGTCGGTGCCGGGCGACATCAGCGAGCCAGACGCCGAGGACGGCACCGTCGTGGTCGTCACCGAGACGCCGCTTGAGGCTGTGCACACGCTGACCGGCTGGGCGCTCGAGCGGGGCATCGAGCTGCCTGGCTTCTCGGTTACTCAGCCGACGCTTGAGGACATCTACCTCGAGCTCACCGAGCAGGCCGAGGTCGCAGCCGGCGGCGAGCACGACGGGGCGAAACCGGCGCTGCAGACGGAGCACCGATGACGTCGGTGATCTCACCCACTGTGGTCAGCGGCTCGACGCTGCGGCGCGACATCCGCCTTGTCGGCTGGCAGGTGCTCTACGAGCAGCGCGCCTTCTGGCGCAACCGCGGGCGCGGCGTCTTCACCTTCCTCTTCCCGCTGGTGATGCTGATCTTCTTCGGCAGCCTGAACCAGGGCGGGACGACCAGCGAACACGGTTTCGCCGTTGCCTACAACGCGTTCTTCGTGCCCGGCATCCTCGCCTACGGGATCATCGCCGCGAGCTTCGTCAACATCGGCGTCGGCACCGCTGCGCTGAACGACCGTGGCGTGCTCAAGCGGATGCGGGGGACGCCGTTGCCGCGCTGGGACTATGTCGCCGCCCGCATCACGTCGACTGTGATCGTCGTCTTGGCGATGACCGTCATCAGTGTCGCGATCGGCGCGATCTTCTACGGCGTCCGGCTGCGTAGCGCCACCCTACCTGGGCTGGTAGCGACCCTGGTGCTCGCAACTGCGGCCTTCACAACGCTCGGGATCGGCGTGAACCGCTTCATCTCCGGCGCCGAGGCTGCTCCGGTGGTCCTGAACATGCTGACGCTGCCGCTGACCTTCATCTCGGGCGTGTGGTTCCCCGTGAACGGCCTGCCTGGCTGGCTGCGGACGATCGCCGACATCTTCCCGGTCAAGGCACTTGCCGACGGCCTGCAGCGTGCCTTCGACCCACACATCGCCGGGCCCGGCTTCAGTGGTGGAGATCTGCTGAACCTCGTGGTCTGGTCAGCCGTCGGGGTATGGCTGATGATCAGCTTCCTGCGTGCCTCGGATCGGGACTAGCAAGCGGGGTCGATCGGAGGCAGGCATCAGCCTGGCTTTGACCGATTCCCGGCGCAAGCTTACGTAGATCCTGGCAACGGAGTCAGTGGTTTTCCGTAGATATGACGGCTAGCTGTCTATAAGCGATACAGCGCGCCTTGCGGGGCGCCTGAGCAAGGGCTAACTTCCACCAGTGGAGGTCGTCGGACCGGAGCCCCGGAGTCCACGTACCTGATCTGGGGAGGCCTCCGAGAAGCGCCGCGGCCTTGGTGGCCAGTCCAGCCGGACTGCCACCAAGGCCAAAACCTCGAGCGCTCACCTAGTTCGCGAGTTCTGCCGTCGGTGCAGTCGCGTAAACCGGGAACCCGGTGTAGATGGGTAAGCCGGGTCTTGCGTCGAGCGCGCGGCCGAGCTGCCGTGGCATCGCGGACCGAGGCTGGATAGCCAAGAGGGGCGCCCGTGTCGAACCGGCACGAACACCCCTCACGCAGTGCGGCTGAAGGGAGTCGAACCCCCACGCCCAAAAGGGCACAGCGACCTGAACGCTGCGCGTCTACCAATTCCGCCACAGCCGCAGAGGACATGAAAATAGCACCTCGTCCGTGTGGGCGTGTCCGAGCCGGTGGCGCGGTGTCGGCTGCTGCGCTCGCGGGCTGGGTCCTGGCCGCCCGGATCCAGGCCTCAGGGGCGGGTCGCGGTGAGATCCAGCGTGCGATCTGGAACCGTCAGGCACCCCAACACGGGCGGCCAGCACCCAGCCCGGACGCCCAATTTCGCCTGGGTCCGCTACGCTTATCACTCCATCAGCGAGCCGCTATCGTCTAGTGGACTAGGACGCCGCCCTCTCACGGCGGTAACTCGGGTTCGAATCCCGATGGCGGTACTTTGGAGCCCCGCACAGCGGGGCTCTGGTCGTTAAAGCGTCATCCACCCTCACGTCTGACGCGCCGGCATTGACGCCGGCCGTGTGGTGTCGGCGCCGTCGATTCCACTCGTTCTTTGGCACTGCAGGTATCGCCTGAGCACTCGTAGTGCCAAAGAACGAGTGCGGATGGGACTGGACCGTGGCGACTTCTCGTTATTCCCGAGTTGGAGTAACACATTGTTACTTTTGCCCGGAAAGAACTAATCGATGCGGGCGAGCCGCGGTTTAGGAGAGCCGGGGTTTGCAGCGCGACTACTCGCCCCGCTCCCCGGATCAGTCCGAACCCACCATGTGCGGATGCTCACTACCGCGGGGCACCAGGGCGTGGCCTGTGCTATCACCTGCATGGGCCGTTGGGTCCTGCCGTAGTGGCTGGGCGCCACCGGCACATGTGCTGAAATTTCTGTGGGGTGTGAATCATGGGCCAGTTCAACTTTGAGCCGGTAAAACTGTGATGTTTGAAACGCGGCTTCACGGTCGTGGCGGGCAGGGTGTAGTAACGGCCGCGGAGCTGTTCTCAATCGCTGCGTTCGACGATGGCCTGCACGCGCAGGCGTTCCCGAGCTTCGGCTCCGAGCGGACCGGCGCTCCAGTGATGTCGTTCTGTCGGATTAGCGATCGCGAGATCCGTACTCGCGAGCCGGTCAACCACCCGGGCGCGGTTCTGGTCATCGACCCGACGCTCCTGCATCAGGTCGACGTGTTCGCGGGCCTGGAGCCGGACGCCTACGTCGTCATCAACAGCACGCGGAGCTTCGCCGAGCTCGATCTGGAGGACCTCGTCAGTCGGAGCAAGCCCGAGCGGCTGCTGACCGTGCCGGCCACCGATCTCGCGCGCGAGTACATAGGGCGGCCGCTGCCGAACATCGCCGTGCTGGGTGCGGTCGCGGCGCTGACGCAGGCCGTCACGCTCGACTCGCTGGTGACGGCGATCCGCGAGCGTTTCAAGGGGAAGGTCGGAGAGGGCAACGTCAAGGCGGCAACCGCCGCCTACGAACTCGTCACGCCTGCCAGCGCGCAGGCGCGCAAGCCGGAGGTCGTCGATGCTTAGGCAGATCGAAGGATCCCAGGCGGTGGCGCAGATCATCTCGCGTTGTCGCCCCGAAGTAATCTGCGCCTACCCGATCTCGCCGCAGACGCACATCGTCGAAGCGCTCTCACGGATGGTCAAGTCCGGCGATCTCGAGCACTGCGAGTACGTCAACGTCGAGTCCGAATACTCGGCGATGTCGGCAGCGATCGGCGCCAGCGCGACCGGCGCGCGGACCTATACGGCAACCGCGAGCCAGGGCCTGCTGTACATGGCGGAGCCGGTCTACAACGCCTCCGGCCTGGGGCTGCCGATCGTGATGACGGTCGCCAACCGCGCGCTCGGTGCGCCGATCAACATCTGGAACGACCACTCCGACTCCATGTCGCAGCGTGACTCCGGTTGGATCCAGCTCTACGTTGAGTCGAACCAGGAGGCGGTCGATGTCCACCTCCAGGCGTTCCGGCTGGCCGAGGAGCTGTCGCTGCCGGTGATGGTCTGCATGGACGGCTTCATCTTGACGCACGCCGTCGAGCGCGTCGAGATCCCCGAGCAGGACGACGTCGACGCCTTCCTGCCACCGTTCGCGCCGCGCCAGGTCCTCGACCCGCAGGACCCGAGGTCGATCGGCGCGATGGTCGGGCCCGAGGCCTACACGGAGGTGCGCTACCTCGCGCACTACCAGCAGACGCAGGCGCTCGACCTGATCCCGCAGCTTGCCGGCGAGTTCGAGGAGCGCTTCGGGCGCGCCTCCGGCGGTCTGCTGCGCACCTATCGCTGCGAGGACGCCGAGACGATCGTCGTCGCGCTCGGATCGGTGATCGGCACGATCGAGGATGCGATCGACGAGTTACGCGAGCAAGGCGTGAAGATCGGCTGCCTCGCGATCAAGACCTTCCGCCCCTGGCCGGGTGAGGAGGTGCGCAGCGCACTTGCCGGCTGCAAGCGCGTGGTCGTAGCGGAGAAGGCGCTGTCGGTCGGCACCGGAGGGATCGTCGTGCAGAACGTGCAGGGCGCGATCCGCGACTTGCCGATCGACAGTTACGGTGCGATCGTCGGGCTCGGCGGTCGGCCGGTGATGAAGGATTCGCTGAAGCGGCTGTTCCTAGACGCGATCGACGGCAACCTCGGGGCGACCACGTTCGTCGACCTCGACCGCGATCTGGTGCGCCGCGAGCTGGAGCGGATGTCGGCCACGCGCCGTTCCGGCGCCCACGCCGAGAACATGCTGCGCGACCTTCGGTCGCTCGCGTCCAAGGGAGTGTGACGAGATGACCGCAACGCGACTGCGCTACTACCAGACCGGCAGCTTCGCTGCCGGCAACCGGCTCGTCGAGCCAGAGCAGCGCTCCAACCAGGCCGCCCGCGAGCGGCCGAACTCGATCACCTCAGGGCATCGCGCGTGCCTGGGCTGCGGTGAGGCGCTTGGTGCCCGCTACGCGATCGACACCGCGCTGAGGGCCTCGGGCAACGACCTGATCGCCACCAACGCGACTGGCTGTCTCGAGGTCTTCTCGACGCCGTACCCCGAGAGCTCCTGGCAGCTGCCTTGGATCCACTCGCTGTTCGGCAACGCGCCGGCGGTGGCGACCGGCGTCGCCGCGGCATTGAAGGCCAAGGGCAATACGCACACGCGTGTGGTCGGCCAAGGCGGCGACGGCGGCACTGTCGACATCGGCTTCGGCTGCCTGTCGGGGATGTTCGAGCGCGGCGATGACGTGCTCTACATCTGCTACGACAACGAGGCCTACATGAACACCGGCGTGCAGCGCTCCGGCGCGACGCCGCCGACCGCACGCACCACGACCACCCAAACGGTCGGGCCCGATCCGGGCGCGCCCTGGGGCCAGGGTAAGAACATGCCGCTGCTTGCGCTCGCGCATGAGATCCCCTACGTGGCCACCGCGACGATCGCCGACTTGCGCGACCTGGAGGCGAAGGTCGCGAAGGCGATGACCTTCCACGGTCCCCGTTACCTGCATTTGCTGGTGACTTGCCCGCTCGGTTGGGGCACCGCCTCCTCCGATTCCGTGCACGTCGCGCGACTGGCCGTCGAGACCGGTCTGTTCCCGCTTTTCGAGGGTGGCTACGGCGATGTCACCGGGGTCACGAAGATCCGGCACCAGCAGCCGGTCGACGCTTACCTACAGATTCAGGGGCGCTTTCGGCACCTGTTCAAGCCAGCTCGCAACGACGACGTGATCTCGCAGATCCAAGCGCGAGCCGATCGCAACATCGAGCGCTTCGGACTGCTCGACGAAGACAGCCAGGAGGTAACGGCATGAGCGTTGACGAGAAGCCTTTCGCGATCACGCTCGAGGTCGGCTCGAGCAAGGCGAACCACACCGGTTCCTGGCGGACCGAGCGGCCGGTATATGTCCGCAGGCAGGCGCCCTGCTGTGGCGCCTGCCCGGCTGCTGAGGATCCTCAGCAGTGGCTCTACCACGCTGAAGACGGCGACTACGAGACGGCATGGCGCGAGATCATGCGCCGCAACCCGTTCCCGGCGATCTGCGGCCGTGTCTGCTACCACCCGTGCGAGACCGCGTGCAACCGCGCGCAGCTCGATAAGGCGGTCGGCATCAACTCGGTCGAGCGCTTCCTCGGCGACCAGGCCCTGGTCGAGGGCTGGCAGGTCAAGCCGATCGCGGAGGCGACCGGTAAGCGCGTGCTGATCATCGGCGCCGGCCCGTGCGGCCTCTCCGCCGCCTATCACCTGGCGCTGCTCGGTCACAGCGTGACGATTAAGGACGCCGCGCCGGCGGCCGGCGGCATGATGCGCTACGGCATCCCGAAGTACCGTCTGCCGCGCGACGTGCTCGACGCCGAGGTGGCTCGGATCGTCGAGCTCGGCGTCGAGCTCGATCTCGGCCATGACGTGAAGGACCTCCTTGCCGAGCAGACCGAGGGCAAGTTCGACGCGGTCCTGATCGCCGTTGGCGCCCAGCTTGGCAGCCGCACGTACGTGCCGGCCGGCTCGGCCGCGAAGATCCTCGACGCCGTCTCGATGCTGCACAGCGTCGAGACCGGCGAGCAGCCGCTGCTCGGCCGTCGCGTGGCGGTCTACGGCGGCGGCAACACCGCGATGGACGCGGCCCGTACGGCGAAGCGCCTCGGGGCCGAGGATGCGGTCATCGTCTATCGCCGAACCCGTGACCGGATGCCGGCACACGAGACTGAGCTCGAGGACGCACTCGCCGAGGGCGTGCAGGTTCGCTGGCTGACCACGGTCAAGCGCGCCGATGCGGGCAAGCTGACGATCGAGAAGATGGAGCTCGACGAAAGCGGCTTCCCGCAGCCGACCGGTGAGTTCGAGGAGCTGGACGCGGATGCGCTGGTGCTCGCCACCGGTCAGCAGACCGACCTCGCGTTGCTCGACGGCGTCGATGGCATCGAGCAGGAGCACGGCTCTGTGATCGTCGACGACAACATGATGACCGGGCATACCGGCATCTTCGCCGGTGGCGACATGGTCCCGGGCGACCGCACCGTCACGATCGCGATCGGCCACGGCCGGCGCGCGGCGCTGGCGGTTGACCGTTGGCTGGCGCCGGAGGGCGTCGACGAGCGTCACGCGATCCAGGAGCGTCCGCTGGCCGCGGACGCGAACCCGCGGATCCCGGCGGTGACCTCAGGCGAGGAGGCGACCTTCGACCGCCTCAACACCTGGTACTACGCCGACGCGCCGCGCACCGTGCGGCCGGAGCTCGACGCGGTGCGTCGCTCATCTACGTTCGACGAGATCGTGCTCGGGCTCGACCTCGAGAACGCGCTCTTCGAAGCGCGCCGCTGCATGTCTTGCGGCAGTTGCCTGGCGTGCGATAACTGCTACGGAGTCTGTCCCGACAACGCCGTTGTCAAGCTCGATCCCGCGGGTGAATACGCCTACGAGTTCGACTACGACTTCTGCAAGGGCTGTGGCCTGTGCGTGGCCGAGTGCCCCGCCGGCGCGATCGAGATGCAGCCGGAGCTGATCTGAGGCTAGGGGAAAGGGACCGGGTCGCGCGTGCGTAGCACGCGCGACCCGGCCAGTGTGGAGGGGCGGCGGTCGACGCCGTCCCTCCCTCAGATGTATTAGACGGCAGCGGGATCGCTGACCGTCGTGGCGGTAATAACGTCCACCGGCAGGTTGCCGTTGGAGTCGGGCAGCGCCAAGCGCCCGCTTCTCGCCAGTGGCTTCATCAGGCCGTAGTAGAGGCCGACCGCAACGATAATGCCGAGGATCCAGGAGATGTCGGCGCCGCCGAGGTGCTTGACCATCGGTCCGGTGTAGAACGTGGTGCTCATGAACGGGATCTCGACGATCACGGCGACGATGTAGGCGGTCAGCGCCCGCCAGTTGGCTCCGCCGTAGATCCCGCGCGCGTTGAACAGCGAGGGGATGTGGTAGCGCTCGAGCCGGACCGCGTAGAAGTCGGTGAGGTTGATCGCCGTCCACGGAATCAGGAAGTATGCGAGGAAGAGGATGAAGTTCTCGTAGTTATTCACGAAGTTCCCGCGTCCGACAACAGCGATCACCGTGCCGACGACGGCGGTGATGACGATGTAGACGAGGCGCACGCTCGGTCCGACCTTGTGCGGCCAAAGCGCGGTGAACGTCGTCGTGGCCGACATGAAGCCACCGTAGAGGTTCAGCACGTTGATCGCGACGATGCCGAGCACGATGATCAGCTGGAACAGCCAGTGGGCGCTGGGAGCGAGGCCGACGGCGAAGTTGACCGAGTCGGCGTTGAACGAGTTCGCGGCGACTGCCACGGCGATGGCGCCGAACGCCATCATCCACATGCTCCCGATCACCGAACCGCCGTAGGTCCACCAGAAGGTTGAGCGGATCGACGTCTTCTTCGGCAGGTAGCGCGAGTAGTCGGCGACATAGGGGGCATAGGTGATCTGCCAGGTGGCGGCGATCGACACGACAAGCAGGAACGTGCCGGCACCGACGTGACCGCTGTGCCAGGCGGCGGCGACACCGTGATGGTCGAGCAGCCGAATCGTCAGGTAGAGGAAGCCGAGGCCGCTGATCAAGCTGATCCAGCGGTTCCAGGCGTGGATCAGGCGGTAGCCGAACACCGCGAGCATCGCGCAGACCAGCGAGACGATGATGATCCCGAGGTCGGCGGAGATGTGCAGCAGGGAGGCGAGTGCCTCGCCGCCGAGCACGCCGCTGGCGGCGAAGAAGCCGATGTACATCAGGATCACGAGCACGAGCGGCAGGATCGCGCCGAAGAAGCCGAACTGCGCGCGGCTCTGGATCATTTGCGGCACACCAAGGCGCGGTCCCTGGGCGGAGTGCAGCGCCATGAAGATGGCGCCGATGATGTTGCCGATCAGCAGCGCGAGCAGCGCCGACGGTAGCGGCAGGCCGAGTAGCACGCCGAGTGCGCCCGTGACCGCTGTCGTGATCTGCATGTTGGCCGCGAACCAGATCCCGAACAGGCTGTTCGGATGGCCGTGGCGTTCCTCCTCCGGTATGAAGTCGATTGACCGTCGCTCGAGCTGCAGCGCGCGGTTGTAGGTCTCCGGCAACGCGTCCCCCTGTACCTTCGAGTGACGGCGGCTCCCTGTGAGCACCGTCTTCACGAGCAGGCTATGTCCCAGATGCCAGGTCAGTCAAGTGCCAGCGCGTACAAATGTGACCGTTCAACCTTGGACAGATGGCCAAGGTTGAAGTCGCAGGCGCGGGACTCGTCTTGCGACCGCTCGGCACGCACCGGGCAGCCGGTCGCGTCATGCCGGTGTCGTCAGGCCGGTGGCGTCAGGCCGGTGGCGTCAGCTGCCGAGCAGGCCGTCAACGCCCAGCAGCACGCGCTGGCGGACGAGATCGCTCTGCCCGCGTGCCTCGAGCTGCGCGCCGGCCAGCACCAAGCCGTTGATCAAGTCGGCAACGACCCGTTGCGTGCCGGCATCCTCGACGCCGGCCTCCGCGAGCACCTGATAGAGCGGCTGTCCCATGCGCCGGTGATAGTCGCCGATCTCCGCACGCAGCTTGGGGTTGAGGCCGGCTGAGACCTTGCCGAGCGCGACGATCATCGCGTGCTCGGGGCGCAGCGCGAAGTCCATCTGGCTCAGCGCCCACGCATGCAGCCGCTCCCGCGGCGTTCCGGGAGCGCTGAGCAGCTCGGCGGTCTGGTGCTCGCGTGCCGGCATCTGCGAGCGGGCCCACTGCGCCAGCATGTGCGCCTTGTCCGGGAAGTAGCGATACAGCGAGTTACGGGCGAGGCCGACCTCGCCGGCAATGTCGCCCATCGAGACCTGGTCGTAGCCACGCTCGAGGAACAGCCGCACCGCCGCCTCGAACACGGCCGCCTGCTGCTGCGCGGCGTGCTCGACGATGTTCGCTGCTTTGATCTTCGGCACGCCTGTGAGACTAGCGATTAGCGCCAGGCGTCCGCGACCTGCGCGACCGGCAGGCCAAGCCGCGTGGACATGACCGCACAGGCGTCGGGATTCGAGTCGATCAGGACGAAGTGGCGCTGCTCGTGGGCGGCAACCGCGCCGAGCGTGCCCGAGCCCGCGAAGAAGTCCAGGCACCAGTCGCCAGGGCGGCTCGAGGCCAACACCATCCGGCGCACGATCCCCTCCGGCTTCTGGGTCGGGTAGCCGGTCTTCTCGCTGCCGTTGGTCGGTACGATCGTATGCCACCAGACGTCGGTCGGCAGCTTGCCGCGCGCCGCCTTCTCGGCCGTGGTGAGGCCCGGGGCCATGTACGGCTCGCGGTCGACTGCGCTCGCGTCGAAGTGGTAGGCACGCGGATCCTTCACGTAGACGAGGATCGTGTCGTGCTTCGCGGGCCAGCGGCGCTTGGGGCGGGCGCCGTAGTCATAGGCCCAGATGATCTCATTGAGGAAGCACTCGCGGCCGAAGACTTCGTCGAGCAGCAGCTTGCAGTAGTGCGCCTCGCGGTAGTCGATGTGGAAGTAGAGGGTGCCGCTCTCGTTCAGGAGCCGGTGCGCGTGCTCGAGGCGTGGAGCGAGGAAATCCAGGTAGTCCTCGAAGCTGTCGCGGTAGGAGGACTCGGCCAACAGCTTCGTGCGGTAGCGGCGACCGCCGAAGCCGATCCGGTCGCCGTCCGTGTCCCGCTCCGTGCTGAGCGTCTTGCGTGCCTGCGCCTTCCCCGTGTTGAACGGCGGATCGATGTAGATCAGCTGGAACGACCCGTCGGCAAACGTGTCGAGAAGCGGCAGGTTGTCGCCGAGGATGATCATGTCCGCTTCCGGGATGTGTCGCACGCCAGCTGACTTTAGGGAGATCTGCCCGTGGGCCGGCTGACGGTCGGGCGAGTCGGCGCGTCCGCGTCGGCGAGCTTCCACGCTTGCGCGTCTCAACCTCGGCGGGAAATGCGTACTCGTTGCGGTCCACTAACGGTCGCGCGCTGCGACACGCGACCGGTTTCCACTCGATACCACCGGAAACTGTCGCGTGGCGTGGCGTGTCGCGGACCGCGCGTGAATCGGCGTCGCCGGCTGGAATCTCCGGCCCCATTCGGGCCCGGCCAGCGGGCCGGGCCCTACTTGACCGATCCGCCGTCAGCCTCGCAGGCGTCCCCGGCGGTCTCGAAGTAGAACTGCGTGTGCAGGCGGCAACCGGGGTTGAAGGCCGCGGCGCAGTGCGGGCAGTGGTCGCCTGAGCCGAGGTACTCGGCGATCGTCAGCATCGTCCCGCAGACGCCGCACAGGATCGCGGGCTCGTCGTACTCGTCCAGCGACCACTGCTCGGCGACGTGGCCGGCAAGCTCTTCGTGGCAGAGATGGCACAGATAAAGCTCGCCGCAACACTTGAACTTGATCGCTACGACGTCAAGCTCGCTGTGGTAATGGACGCAGCGCGTCTGATCGTCGATGGGGCGGCCGTGAACTTGCATCCCGATAAGCCTTGCAGGTTTTGTGCAAAGTAGCAGTATTGATGGGTAGCACGAGGGGTAAGTAGGAGGCTCTGGTGAAGGGTGTACAAGCTTCACGGATGCGACTGATCAACCGGCGAGCCGTGCTGCAGTCGGTGCGTGACGGCGCTGCCACTGTGACCGCGATCACCAACGTCACCGGACTCACGCGGCCGACCGTTGGGACAGCGCTGGCGGCGCTTGAGCGGGACGGGCTCGTCCGCAACCGGGGCCTGCGCGCGGGTAGCGCCGGCCGGTCCCCGACCGTGTGGGGCGTCGACCCGGACGCCGGCTTCGTGCTCGGCATCGACATCGGTCAGCGGCACGTGCGGCTGGAGTGCCGCGATCTCATGGGCAAGCGCCGCGGTGCAGTTGTCGCGCCACCCTGGGGCGATGACTCAGCAAGGCTCGTGAATGAGATCAGCGAGCAGGCACGAGTGCTCACGACGCAAGCGGGGTTCGCGTGGGAGCGGCTCGGTTGGACGGTGATCGGTGCGCCCGGAGCGGCCAAGACCGATCACGGCCCGCCAGGCTTTGCGAGTAGCGTCGCCGGCTTCGAACAACGCGAGGCGGTGGCGCGACTCGCGGCCGCGTTCGACGGGCGGCTGACGCTGGCGCGCAACATGCTCCTGGCAGCGATCGGAGAAAGCGCGGTGCGGTCCTCGGCGCCCGCCGACTTCGCTCTGGTCACTGTCGACCGCGTCGTTGGCGCCGCGATCGTCCGCGGTGGCGTGCCCTGGCAGGGGTGGCTCGGCTCAGCCGGTGAGATCGCCTTCCTGCCGCACCGGGTGGGGGAGGTCGGAGAGACTGTCGCCCGCAGCCGGCGCGGCGAGTTCGAGGAGCTGACCTCGGTCGACAGGCTGCTTCGCGACCTTGCCGGAGCCGGTGACGACTATGGGGATCTGAAGGGTTTCGTCGCGGCGGTTCATCGCGGTGACGCGCGCGCGGTCGCGGCGCTGCGCGAGCACGTACGGAAGATCGCCTGGGCCGTGGCGATGATCATGGCGATCGAGGCGCCGCCCTGCGTCGTCTTCACCGGCAGCCTGCCGTTGGCGGTCGGAGCTTCCTTCCTGGGCGAGCTGCGCGGTCAGCTGCGGCTGCTGACGCCGCTCACGCTGCCGCGGCTGGAGCTGTCGACGGCTGGAGTCGACGCGGCTGTGGTGGGCGCTAGCTCGCGAGCCTTGAACATCGCCTGGGACCGGATCCTCGCGTCTGTGGGCAGCGCTTAGCTGAGCGCGGTGACGTGAAACGAGGCTTCATCCCGCGTGGGAAAAAGTCGCAGTCGCCTTGCAGACGCTGCCAAAAGCAGCGGACGGGCCAGGCGGATCGCCACAAACTTCTACGAACTACCGGACAATCTCCGCTGGTCCCGGCAATCGGCTATGAGCGCTCGGCACAAATCGCCACCGAAGCGCTTGAATCAGGCGCGTGAGTCCTAACGCCTGACAGCTCAATTGGCGGCCCCAGCGTTACGCTAATTGATGTTGTGCTGGATTTGCCTGTGCGCATCTATCGGTCCAGGCCAGGGACCGGACCGCTCGCCGGTATGCATAAAGGGAGAGAGGTAAATGAGTAGTAATATAGCTGAAGAGACAGGTGAGGGTTCCCGGACTGTCGATAGCGCGGATAGCGGCTATTCGCAAGGGCTGCATCCCCGGCACATCGGTATGATCGCCATTGGTGGCTCGATCGGAACCGGGCTGTTCCTCGCTGCCGGCGGCCGCCTGTCTCAAGGTGGTCCAGCACTAGCGCTGGTTTATCTCGTGACCGGTCTTCTGACCTTCTTCATGATGCGGGCGCTGGGCGAGTTGACTGTATATCGTCCGTCTTCGGGAGCTTACGTTTCTTATGCACGCGAGTTCTCGGGCGAGCGGCTCGCCTATGTCACCGGATGGATGTACTTTCTGGACTGGGCCGCATCCGTGATGGGCGATGCTACCGCGGTCGCATTGTACCTTCATTACTGGGCTGCGTTCCGACCGGTTCCGCAGTGGTTGCTTGCTCTCATCGTGCTTGGTCTGATGACAACCTTGAACCTGTTCAGCGTAAAGTTTTTCGGGGAGTTCGAGTTTTGGTTCGCAATGATCAAGGTTTTTGCGATCTCCGCCTTCCTGGTCGTCGCGCTGGTGTTCGTGGTTGGCGGCATGCATGTTGGTCATGTCGCCGCTGGTCCGTCGCTGATCAGCGGCCATGGAGGGCTGTTCCCGAAGGGGGTCACGCCGCTGTTCTCGCTTGCGCTCGGCGTGGTGTTCGCCTACGGTGGCTGCGAGATGGTCGGGGTGGCCGCTGGCGAGGCGCGAGACGCAAAGCGGATCATCCCACGCGCGGTCAACTCCACTTTCTGGCGAATCGCGCTCTTCTACGTCGGCTCGGTCATCCTGCTGGCGCTAGTCCTGCCATGGACTAAATACAGCGCTGGTCAGTCGCCGTTCGTGACGTTCTTCGGAGCGCTCGGGGTGCCGGGTATCGGCACGATCATGAACTTGGTGGTGATCACGGCGGCGATGTCATCAACAAACTCCGGTCTGTACGCCACCGCTCGCTCATTGCGTTCGCTCGCGGCAGCCGGCAGCGGCCCCAAAGCCGCTGCTCATCTCAACCGCCACAAGGTTCCGGCAGTCGGGATCCTGATCGTCGCTGGTGTGGCTCTGCTCGGCGTCGTGCTGAACTACGTCGCGCCGGGCGAGGCGTTCAGCGTGATCGTGAACCTTTCGGGCCTCGGCATCGCCGGCACTTGGATCTCGATCATGATCACCCACTGGTTGTTCGTGCGACGCGCCAAGAAGGGTCTGGTAACGCGGCCGACCTTCCGGTTGTGGGGGGGCTCCGTACATCAACGCGATCACGATCGCATGCCTTGGGGCGATCATCGTCGGCATCGCATTTGGGAGCCTCGGTCTGCAGACGATCCTGGCGTTCGTCGCGATCTTCGCAATCCTGTTTTTGGCCTGGCGGTTCATCATCCGCGACCGCATCCACTCGACGACGTTCACGCTTACGGACGAGCCTGACACCGTGGTCTCGACGGCGCCGATTGACGAGCAGCCAAGCGAGCTCAGCACCAAATAGCTGACACCCGGGGGTGTGGCGTGGTCCCCAACGGCGATATATGGCATCGCCTCGTCACATCCCCGGTCCTGATCTCAGCCTTGCGCGGCGCGTGGCTGACTGTCTGCACGGTTTCGCCAGTCCAGACCAGCTTGATGACCCGCGGGCCGATGTCACCCTGGTGACGCGGAACCAGGACGCGCAGGTGCCGGCATGCGGCTGGCCGGAGCCTGCACCGTACCGACGTCATCACGCCGTCGTGGTGACGCTGACACCGAGTTTGACCGCCGCTCGCTTCGTGGCCGAGACGACGCCCGCGCCGGCGGCGGTGATACTGCGCGCTTATGGTCCCGGCGACGGCCCTTCGGACAAGCCGGGCCTCGAGCAAGCCGTGCGCGAGCTAACCGTCGCTGGCATCCCCGTCGTGGTCACGAGCCAGTGCCTTTCGACGCGGATCGAGCCGGCACGAGCCGAGCACGAGCATCGCGGGTTCTTTCCTTGGTCGGGGTGCGCCTGCTTGGTGGAGACGGTCTGCTAGGCAGAGGCGGACACTCGCGGCGAGGCTTGTGGTGCTGCTCGTGGTGCGATGTGCCCCAACCATGGTGCGATGTGCCCCAACCGTGGCGCGCCGATGTGACGATCCGGTGAACGCGGAGTCGCAAACCGGTCATCGGCTCGGCTCGGCGTCGGCGCTTGGATGAGGTGACTCAAGTCCCCGCCGGGCATGACCGATTGATTTTGTAGGCCGTGGGCTCGGGGGCCAGCGGCGCGACCAGCGGGTTGCGCGGGCGGCCCCGGCCTTTCGACCTCGATACAAACCGAACCGCGATCGCGGCGCGATCGCATCAAGCTCAGGAGACATCAGCTACATGCCCGAGGACCGTAAGAGCAGCCACGGCGGGCTTATCCGCGACACCCCTTTGCGCGTGAAGCTGCTTGGCAGCTTCGGTGCAGTGCTTCTGCTGACTGCGGTCACCGGTGTGTTCGCGATCATCCAGATGGCGACGATCACGCATCGCAGTGACACCGTGGCCAACGACTCGATGCCGATGCTCAATGCGGTTAAGAGCATCCGTGCCGACGAGTTGCAGTTCCGCACGGACCAGTTGCGCAATGTCATGAGCACTGACGTCAGCGCGGCGGTGATGGCGTCGGACGACGTCCAGACTGACGCGCAGACGGTGAGAAGCCAGTTTGCGGCCACCCAGCGCCTGCTGAAGACCTCGACGGACAGGCAGTTCTGGCAGCAGAACCGGACGGCTTGGCGTAAGTACGTGTCTGCGACCTCCGGGCTGGACAGTCCATCGGCGACCATCACCATGAACGGGACCTTGAGCCTCGCCGATAAGTCGTCCGCTTCGTTCGCGGGCCTCGCGGGAGCGATGCGTCAGTGGGCAGGCGACACCGAGACCGAGGCGCAGGCGACCGCCTCCAGCAACGACTCGGCCTCGAGGACCGGGCTGGTGATCGAGATCGTGCTGGTGGTCCTAGCGATCGCGATCGGCCTGTCTATCGCGCTGCTCATCGCGAACTCGCTCCGTCACCGGGCGGCCTTGATCGTCGAGCGCCTGCGGGTCTACTCCGACCTCGGCGCGGGCCAGATCCGCGAAGGACTCGAGGCGTTCGCGACCGGGGACCTGACGCATAGGTTCACCCTCGGTCGGTCCCAGCCGATCCCGGATCCCGGCGCTGATGAGATCGGGCAGATCGGAGACGCTGCCAACGATCTGCGTGAGAACCTGCTCGGAGCGCTCCGCTCCTACAACGACACGGCGACTGCGCTCAATGCCACCATCGCCGAGGTGGCCCACACGGCGGCGTCGGTGAACAGCGCCTCGCGGCAGCTGACCGCCACCTCTACGGAGTCCGGCCGCGCGGCCGAGGAGTCGGGCCGGGCCGTCGGCGAGATCGCCAGCGCGGTCGGCGATATCGCAGTTCAGGCAGGGCAGCAGGTGCAGGCTGTCGGCCAGGTGCGCCTCGCGGCAGACCAGGTCGGCAAGGCGATGGAAGAGATCGCGGGCGGTGCCCAGCAGCAGGTCGAGGCCGTCGACCGGGTCCGCGTGGCGGCCGACGAGGTGGGTCGCGCGATCAGTGAGATCGCGGCGGGCGCCCAGCAGCAGGTCACCGCGGTAACCGATGCGCAGACCGCGACCGGCAAGGTGACTGAGTCACTCCAGTCGACCACGAACCACGCCCAGGAGACCGCCAGTGTCGCCCATCGCGCCAGTGACCTCGCGAAGCAGGGTGTCGACGCGGCTGCACAAGCGACTGCGGTGATGGGCTCGGTCCGGGATTCGTCGAATGAGGTCACGAGCGTTATTCGGGAGCTTGCTGCGAAGTCGGAGCGGATTGGTTCGATTGTGCAGACGATTACGGATATTTCGGAGCAGACGAATTTGTTGGCGCTCAATGCTGCGATTGAGGCTGCTCGTGCTGGTGAGCAGGGTCGTGGTTTTGCGGTGGTTGCGGATGAGGTGCGGAAGTTGGCTGAGGGTTCGCAGACGGCTGCGGGGGAGATCGCCGGCTTGATCGAAGCGATCCAGAGCGAGACCACTCGTGCCGTGAAGGTCGTGACGGCGGGCAACGAACGCTCGGAGCAAGGCGCCGAAGTCGTTGCCAGCACCCGCGATGCGTTCGAGCAGATCGGCGAGGCGGTCGCCGACATGACCATCCGGGTCGATCAGATCACCGAGAACGCCGCAAGCTCGTCGCAGGCGGCCCAGCAAGTGCTCGCGGTCATCGAGAACGTGGCCACGGTTGCGGGGCAGACCTCGACGGCAGCCGAGCGGGTGGCCGCATCCGCCCAGCAGGTGACCGCCTCCGCCAACCAAGTCGCCGCCAGTTCGCAGGAGGCATCGGCGGCGGCCGAGCAGGTCGCGGCCTCCGCCGAGCAGGTGAGTGCCTCCGCCGACCAGGTCGCCAGCTCGGCCGAGCAGTCCTCGGCAACGACCGAGGAGGTGTCCGCCTCGACCGAGCAGGTCTCAGCCTCCGCCCAGCAGAGCTCGGCGTCCGCGCAGCAGGTCGCCGCGTCTGCGCAGCAGCTTGCCGCCAGCGCTGAGCTGCTCCGTCGGCTGGTTTCCCGGTTCAAGACCCGCGAGGACGAGGAAGCCGAAGAGACGAACGGCGAGGACTTAGGGGAGAACGTCGAAACCGCTACCGACGAGCCCGCGGGGGAGAGCGTCGAGGCCACTGTCGACGGGGCCGAGGCGGTGGCGGTCGACGGTGAGCTGGAGGCTGCTGACACTGACATTGCGCCCGATGACCTCGACGCGATCGTCGAGGCCTGATCCGCCGGCCCGTAACTAACTGTGTGGGGCTTGCCTGCGTGGCAAGCCCCGACAGCTACTGACCGGACCCGGACTGTCCGGGCTCAGGCCCCGCGCAGACAACGGAAGGGAACGCTCGGAGCCGGGATCACCGAGCTGGAAGCCTCGCGCGACCCGCAAAAGTGCGCATTCCGTCAGGGACCCCGCCGCAGTACGCACTTTTACGGCATATAGCCGTAGAACTGCGTAAGTCACGGGCGATCGGAACGGATTACGCAGTTCTACGGATTTCCAGGCTCCCCTGCGATCCGAAGCTGGTCCTACCGTAAAGGTCTGACCACCAGCTGCGGGCTGTGCTTGTCGGTGTCACTTGCTTTGGTGGCGGCTGCTGAGACGTGATCTCGGTCGCCGTCCGATCATCGTTGACCTGCTCGATCAGCGCTTTCGCGGCTGTGATGCGATCGGCGAGACGACAACCGTGTTCCCCGGGTCAGGCGGATCGGCTGCCTTGGACCTCTGGCAGTAGCCGATCCCTCCGCCTTCAGAGGCGGGGAAGCGAAGAGCCCATGCTCCCCCAACGCCGGGAAGGGAGACGTCGACCGAGGTAGTGGCAGCAAGCTTTCCGGCATCGCAGCGGTACTTGGCGACCGGGAACCACGCCTTGCCGCCGGGTCTAAGAGCCACCAACTTCGGCGGCTGCGTCGACAGGTAGACGCCGCCCTCCTGTAGGTGAACGCCAGCTTCGCCCTGCTGGAGCTGAGCGTCACCGCTGGGTAGCCGCTCAGCAAACAGCCTTCGCGCCCGGTATTCGTAACCCGCAGTCGCATGAGTGGCGTGCCTATCGCGTCCATGGCCGAGCTGTGAGGGGCTACGGGTTCATTTGCTCCTGCGACCTGTCCGCGCAACGAGAAGCCCCCGTCAGCAACGGTGGCTGGCGGGGGCTTTATCAGTGGAGACGGGGGTGTTTGGTTTCAGGACATGTGTCTCAGGTGATATGGCGCTGATGTCTCGCGTCATGTGTCTCACTTGCCGCCGATTGGTGGGGTGTTGTGCGTGCATGTCTCGTGCTCACGTCGCTGTTCTCCA